>Ga0182030_10004192_pt1 | contig 30746 bp, 29 predicted proteins | sample 812S3MmetaG_FD_121299 | JGI IMG/M metagenome (GOLD analysis project Ga0182030, IMG submission 121299) | Permafrost microbial communities from Stordalen Mire, Sweden - 812S3M metaG (Illumina Assembly) | ecosystem: Environmental > Terrestrial > Soil > Wetlands > Permafrost | place: Sweden...
CAGAAACATGTGGAAAAACGAATGTTTTCTGATGCTTTCCAATTATGCTGAATGATGCTAACTGCCTGAATTAACTGGCGTCCCCAACGAGATTCGAACTCGTGTTATCGCCGTGAAAGGGCGAGTTATATACACGCACAAACCCAACTGTTATAATGTTTATATGTAAATTACACTGAATTTTTGTGCAAATTTGTGCAAAATTACTGAAGGGTGGTATGTGGAAGAAAATTGAAAAAAATATTATTCAGCGCGGTGAAAATAGTTTTTTAGTCCGCATCATGGTCAATGGCAAGAAGGTGGATGAGACTCTAGACTCGCTTGAGGATGCTCGCGTTTATCGTGATAAACATCTACATTCAGCAGCATTGGATGTTCACTCTGCGGACATAATAGAAAGCCGAATAAAAAAAGCAGTATCTAAGACATACACTTTTGCCGATGCAATTTATGATTACCGACCAAAAAGTGATGAAAAAAAAGGCGCAAAGCAGGAAGCCTCAAATCTGAATCTTCTTTCTCGCTTGCCAATCGCGTCGAAACCTCTTTACATGATCCACAAAGAAGATTTGCTGGAAATGTTTGACGATATTCATTCCGGTAAATATCGCAAGATTCGTAAAAACATCGAAAAGCCAAAAATAATTAAACCATCCAGCGAAGCAACAGCGCGGCGTTATGCCAATCTAGCTAGAGCAATTTTCGAAACAGCCGTCAAAGAATGGAAAAAAATAGACCGAAATCCTTTTGACGAACTGAGTAAAAACGAGCGCCCAAAAGATGGAAAACCTCGTGACCGGAGGTTTAAAGGTGATGAGTACGAACTGATTAAGAAAGAACTTAACGGAGAAGCAGGAGTGGCGCTAATCGTGTTCGTTGAAACAGCGATGCGTAAAGCAGAGCTACTCAGCATTGAGTGGGAACGTCTTAAGATAAATGGAGATTACGGATCAGTCCGACTACCTGACACAAAAAATGACAGCCAAATGGAAAAAGGTAGAACAGTCCCCCTATCATCTGTTGCTGTAGATGCTTTGAATTCATTAGGAATAAGAGATTCGGGGAAGGTATTTGCAAATCTGACTTACTCTGCTCTCACCCATAAATGGAATGCCGCAAGGAAAGCTATCGGGTCACCTGACTTAAGAGTACATGATCTCAGACATGAGGCAACAAGTCGCCTATTTGAAGATAAACATTTAAACGTGATCGAGGCTGCCGTCATTACCGGGCATAAAACTTTGAACATGCTTGGTCGTTATGCAAATCTTAACGTTGATAAAATCGCCAAGAAATTAAACGCCCCTCCCCCGTCAACTACTGCTGAAGCTAAGGATGATGTTTATGCAGAGCTGAGTAAGCTTAACAATCTAAAGAAAGAGGGCGCTTTGAATCAAACTGAGTTTAATAAGCAAAAGAAAATACTTCTTGAAAAACACAACAGAAGTGTTTAGTATTTACTAATGAACTCGAAGCAAATGAAAAAATGGCTGGAACAGCAAGGCGCGACTTTCCAGCCTGGCAAGGGTTCGCATTTGAAGGTATTTTTGAACGGCAAACAATCCGCCCTCCCAATGCATGGCACCACCGAGCTTGGTAAAGGATTGGAAGCGGCTATAAAACGTCAGCTTGGCTTGAAATAAGGAGAAAGTATGTTTAACTACCCGGTAACTTTGGTACCAGATGATGGCACAGTATTAGTGACATTTCCCGACGTACCTGAAGCGATCACATTTGGCGCCGACGAAGCAGAAGCATTAATGTATGCCGTAGACGCGCTGGAAACTGCGTTGTCATTTTACGTTGATACGCGCAAGCCTTTACCTGTTGCAAGCAAAGCCAAACGCGGACAGCATACAGTAAGTCCTTCTGCACTTGAATGCGCAAAACTTGGTGTTTATCAGACAATGACTGAGCAAGGTATAAAAAAGGCTGAACTAGCGCGCCGCCTCGGCTGGCACATGCCACAAGTAGACAGGTTATTTGACTTACGCCATGCATCAAAAATGGATCAGCTTGAAGCGGCAGCAAATGCGCTGGGGAAGCACCTTGAAGTACGAATTGCGTAATCTCCTTGTTTGTTTTCTTGAGTTTGCGATTTCGATAGGGCAATCCGATTACCTCACGATTGGGAGATGAGAAATGGCTAAAACACATCGAACACATGAAGAGGCTACAACTGAGATGTTCCTCAAGGATCCTGAATTAGCGTCTGAATATCTTAACTCGGTCTTAGCTGATGGTGACGAATCCGATTTAATGCTGGCACTTAGAAGCTTATGCAAGTCAAAAGACGGAATGCGATTTTGGTCGGAAGTCGTTTTCCTCAGTCATCAAGATACCTTGATATTTTTCCAATATTCCTGAGTCTGTTTGCGAAGTTGATCGTGCTTCTTTTTCTCGTATTTCAGCATCTTCTCCGGCACGGTGTAACGGTCAATACTGTAGCTTGTCCCAGCATGAGTAATTTCATGTGCCTTGGGTTGAATCCCGTACTTTGTAACGGTGATTGTTTCTTGGTATTCAGATAAGAATTCGTAAGGGCCTTTGGCCCATAATAATTTCATTAGGATCGGTGCGATCTGAATAAGTAACATGAACAAGCCAATTAGCAATACCAAGGGCTTGTAGGTTTCAAAAGCTTTCATGGTTTCATTGACGAGGCTATCTTCTTTTTTAATCTCGTCTTCGTACTTGATTTCATCCTGTTTAATTTTTGCACGAAGCGCTTGCACTTCATCACGCTTACGGTTCAGTTCTGTTTGCAGCAACTTGATTTTTGACTCAAGGTTACTTCGTTCAAAATCTTGTGAGGTTAATAAGACTTGCCATCTGCCACTATTGCCAGAAGGCTGAACCGATGAGGTTGCGGAGGATTGATTTGCCGGCTTGCCTAGATTTTGTATTTTTGCTTGTAGTACATCAAGCTGAGATTTAATCTCTGCTTGCGCAAAATAGGTGTCATCCAATTCAACTCGATAATGATCTTCAACTCGTTTGCTCACGTCAGAAATTACATTTTGCTGATTGCTAGATAAATGACTGACGATCTGGTCATGCAACAACAATACTGAGACCGGTGCAGTCAGGGAAGCGGCAATCAGTATTGGCATGAGTAAGACGAACCCGCTATTTTTAATTTCACTCCATCGAATGTTTGAAGTGCCGTCGCCATAACCCGATGATGCAACGACAAAACGCATAAGATTGAGAATTACTAAAGCCCCGCACCCGCCGATAATAATTGCAATGGGATAACCTAGAGCCCAATCAACCCAAGTTAGACTTTCTCTTGGCAGAAAAATATAGATCAGCGCGTACGACAGTGCTCCCCAAGTCGCCGCACTCGTCAGTGATATTAGAGCTCCAATTGCTGTAAAACGAATACGGTCAGCCACTGTGCTGCGTTTCAATAATTGGGCATCTGCACCGGCAACGTCGAATAATAACGGTTGATTGATCATGCGCCTCCCCAAGTTGGCTGCGCACTAAAACGTTCAAAAAGTGATCGATGAGAAACGCGATCCGCTTTTACTCGCTGATTTATATTCTCATCTTCAAAAGGCCTAACCAATTTTTCAGCCGTATCACTTGGTGCATAGGGAAACTTAGGAACCAAATCTCGTAGCTCATCAAACTCTTGATTCACAAGTTGACGATTACGCTCGTAGTTAAGTTTTTCATACTCAAGCAAGCCTGGCAGAACATATTCTCGAAGAACAAATCCTCCTGCAATCACTATCATCATTAGAATCGTGCCGAATATTAGATATGACGGATGCGTCCAAAAATGAAAATATTGTGTGAGTAGCCTGTCTGGGCTTCGATCACTATTTATCGTTTCATTGTTCAGCTTTGCCAATTCTTCCTTGGCAAACACGGCATGGTCTTGCAAGTCATCTTGCAGTTTAAGAATATTAGAAGTAACACAACTTTCCAGCCAATGTTGACGCGAATCACTGGATATTTTTTCTGCACGGAGTTCACAATTGCTTAATGGCTGTTTAGGTCTACCCTGCTCTGCCGTTTGAGTAGATGCTAATTGAGTTATTGATCCGGTTCTGTTTGCATATTCTGAAGAAGCCAAAATTAACGGCGTTGTGGTTAGATTATTCGTAGACCATGTGTTTTGCCTGTTCTGCGATAGCTCGGCAACCTCTTTACGAACTTCGCGAAACACCAGATCCAAATCAATAGGCTTGGTAATGTTTTTAAGGAGCGCCAGAGTAAATAAACCATTTGTTCCAGGTGGGCCGTCAATTGACGTTTGACCGGGCTTTGCGGATAAAGCAATGTAAGTATCTTTCCCGGCTTCTATCGATGCTAGCCCGCCTTGAGCTTGGCTCACGAATACCCGGCACGCATCGATCAGAACAATATTTGCAGTGAGATTCGTGCGACGACTCAGCAACTCAACCACCGTACTGGCTGAAACAGAATATTCCGGTGCATTATTGCGCGCATCAACAGCAAGCAGATAATTGCTACCGTTCGCTTGATAACCGTGGCCGCTGAAATAAAATAGACTGATGTCACCTGGTTGGAGAGATTGCATATACTTCTGGATTGCAAGCTCCATCACTTTACGGGTGCCATCATGAACAACAGAAACATTAAAGCCGATCTTTTGCAACGTATTGGCCAAATCATTGGAATCTTTGATCGGATTTGATAGTGGAGATCCTGAGTAATGTTGGTTACCAATCAGCAATGCTTTGCGTCGTGAATTGGGGTTGGTTGATTGAATGGGTTTGTCGGAAGCGGCCTCACCCAAGACTGAAGTTGCAGGCGTACCAATTCTCAAGCGACTGAGTAACTCACTTTCAATCGCAATTTTTTGACGAATTCCATTTTCCTTTTCCTGCAAAAATTGTGTTAAATCTTGCTTGCGCACTTCATGCACAATTTCGTCAGAACTTTGTGTGGCATCTTGTTTGAAATGAAAGAGCAAAAGAGGCTGCGAACAAACCAGCGCCAAAGAAAGTATTAATGCTGAACGGGCAAAATTGGGCCGCCAAGTTTTAAGTTCTTTTTCAGGGAGAATACAACTGGCCCCCGTACCCGAAATCAGCATCGCTTGCAAAGAGAGCATCAATACTAAAACAACAAGGAATGCCAGAAGAGCAAGAAACCAGGACTGGGTACAATACAGAAATAAATAACCTGCGGATAATGCGCTTAACGCGATGCCCAAATAAGCCCAGGCACCGGTGATGACAAGACTAGTTTTTGCTGTGAATCCCAAGTCATGCACAATATCAGCGTCAAAGCCGCTGAAATGATGGAAGCGAGTTAGCATAGGCATTCAGATTTCAGTTCAGCCAGCTTGGGCACTACCCTTCTTTACGCGGTGACAAATACTTGTCCAGATTTGAAGACACGTCTTGTTTTGTGCGCTGCTCAAATTCTTCCAAGGCTGTTTTAGCCAAACTTCTTTCGACTGCCAATTTACCCACTTCAAAGTCGCGGATAGTATCAGCCTGATGAAACCTGGCAGCAAGCGTTTCGGTTTGCTTGTTTACGCCATTCGGATTAACGATCACCTCGCTTTCATCAATCGCAAATCTTGCTTTGATGATTTCCTTTTGGTTTTCTTCAAGGTAAACGTAGGGGCCGTTAATGAGCATCATTTTGATTAACACAGGGGTAACTTCGATCACCATCAACAAGGCCATTAAAAAGATCGCGGAAACAGGAAATAATTCATGCGCAATGCTGATACGCCGCCCAAGTCCATCCAGGCTTTCTGCCTGTTGCAGGCTTCTTGCTTTGATTACATCCAGTTCCGTCTGCGCCTTGGCCAAACTGGTTTCCAGTTCAGTCACATCAGCCTTCATTTGCTTTTCATCAATTTCCCATTGTGCGGTTTCAGCTTTATATTTCCCTTCCAGATCCTGAACTGCCGCAGCTAATGCCTGATAGACAGGACCAATGCCGTGATGCCCGGAAATACCCATCGACTCCTGATCCCGTTGCGTCACTTTGGTATCGATTTCTGTTCGCCTATGCGATAACTCATCCCGTCGTCTATCCATTTCTTTGAGAATCGCATCACGTTTCTTCAAAGTATCCGCCCTAACCTGGTCAAATCTAGCCTGATCGCGGGAAGATAAATCGTCCATTTCCTTTCTTTGCATTTCGCGCAGTTGGGCTTCGATCTCGGATTTAAAGATTCGTATTTCCAGCGGTGCTGACAAGCAGACACCAATAACAATCGCCATCAATATTCGAGGAATTGATCCCTTTAACTCGTCCAACGTAATTTTAGATGTTCCGTCTCCATGGCCTGTTGAGGTAATGATGAATCGATCAAGATTAAATATGACCAGTGACCAGACAGTCCCGGCAACAACCGCACTAATAAAACCCAAAATATCGATGCCTTGCGTACCCGGCATCAGGTTGAGATGCTCTTTCTCACCAAACACGGTATACATCGCATAGGAGCCGGAAAAAAAGGCAAGGAAGGCAGTTGCCAGAACAATTCCGCCAATACCCTCGTATTTAACGTGATCGGAATGAGGGCTTAGCTTAAGTAGCTGCTCGTCCGCTCCAGCGCAGAACCACAAAAACTTTCGGAACCGATACAACAGTGCTTGAACTTTCCCAATCTGTTTTGGGAGCCCGGTTTCATGGTCGATTTCATGATAGTTGTAGATATAGGTATCAAGTTGCTTTGGATCGTAGATTGATGCATCGCTCATGAATTAAGTCCTGTCGTTGGATGGTTGGAAATTATAGGGTTGGATTTCAGCTTGGCTAAAACGCGCTTTAGGCAAAGTGAGGCTTTCGCTGAATTGTGTGACTGAAATACGAATATGTACTAACGGGGAAATATTTCCAGAAAGCTTTAAATGATTGCGCAATGCGTTACCGGACTGTGCAGTGTTAGATTCACTGCCATAACCTTGCCACAAAGCTGCCACATTCAAAGAAGGAGAAACTTTTCTGCGCAATTGATATTGCCGAGAATCAATCTTTAACGCCGGAACATTTTCTACTGGTATTGGTATGCTAATGGTCTGATGGTTGTTGCCAAAAATATTAAAGACGGTAACTTCAAGCAACTCACCAAATGGAACGGAGATTTGATTTAATCTATTCGAAAAAGCACTGAATTTTTTGATCGGTATCCAATTCAGATCTTTTTCGTTGAAGAACCTTAATGGCCAAATTAAGGCATGGATAAATCGTGCGACAAACTGAGGTAGAAACCAGCCAACAATTTGCAATACGCGTTCGTGAGATCGACGCTTGGTAGCTAGTCGAGCCCAAATAAATCCCCAACCCTGTACCTCGAACTCGACCGTTGATTGCTTACCGTCGCTTAGCACGTCTGGATTAATTCTCAATGAAGCTAATTGAGGCCTTTGAAACAACCGCATCATTTACAAACCCTTTAGCTTGAATAGTTTCTTGCTAACATATCATATTTTTATTGTTTTCCGTTGCAACTTAATGACAGCTCCACTCGTCTATTTACAGCATATTCTTCTTCAGTACTTGGGTGATCAACTAAGGGATATTTACTCCCCATGCCGATTACATCCATATGGCTTGTCTTTCCACCGTACAAACGCAGCCAATTGGCTACCGCTTCCGCGCGCCTTTGACTCAAATCAATGTTATGCACAAGACCGTCTTCAGTATCATCACCCCGTTGGTTAGAGTGGCCAATGATAACCAGATGCGCATCGGGATACTGCTCCAATAATTGGGCTACTTTCTTTAAGTTCGGATAAGCACTTTCTTGTAGCACGTCTTCATTTTCGGCAAAAAATCCCGCCTCTGGGAAATAGATGCTGTTACGGCAATCTTTAAGCAGATCGGGTTCGCGCAATGCCTGATCAATTGAAACCCGACGATGACTTGGCCTCTGTTGATCTTGATTTTCAGTTGGGGCGCTCGCGCCTGTGTTTTGCGGCTTCATCGAAAGCAGGTCACCAATTTGCGACAATCTAACTTGTATTGGATTTAGCCAAGCTTCCGGAACACCACATCCGTGAACATGGTTGCCGCACCACATCAACAATGAAAGTGCAAACAACAAGCTTGTTAGCAGCTTAATCAGGCAGCTCAATAACCATGCCGTAACGAATAAGGCGAGACCGACGAGAATTGGCCCCCAATAGCTCGGATGTGCGCAACCATTTCTGAAAAGCAACCACAATCCCAAGCCGGACAGAAACAACACGAGCAAGATTAAAAAAATTCGTTTTCTACCAGCTGTTACCTTGTGCCCATTTTTGTACAAATATGAACCAAGCATACAGGCAAGGGTTGTTACTCCCAGAAAAATTCCGGCCACATGCGAATTGCAAAAAATCCAAAGCAGCGCGGAGATAGCCAGGCGAAAATACAATCCACACGCCAAGCAATCCTCTTCCAATCCGAGTGACAGATTCAAATTCGGTTCTTTGTGATCTATTTTGATTTGTAATGGCACCTCTTCTTCGGGTGGTAATAAATAACCATAACCGGTTCCAGTAACTCGCCCCACCAATTTCTTTCCATCTTGATGTACTTCTTTACTGGCCAGAGTCTGCCATTTATGAAGTCTGAAATCCTGCAATGTCACAAGCGTCGATTCCGAAGAGTCATTTTCTACGATACGAATGTTGTGAACTACATCGCTTCTAAATGGACGTCGTTCATCTTGCGCTTGTATAAGCGGAGGGGATGCAACCCTGACTGGATTTCTCAACGCTCCGCCAACCAGTTTGATATTGTATTGCCGATGGAATTCGGATGTTCCTTGGCCTTTCAAAGATGTCGTCTCGTTTGGTTCCCCCTCAAACTCGCCTTCGAAGTCTCCAGATAGCCAAATTCCTTGATGTCCATATTTCTGATTGGTCGCCAGATCTACCTGATACCAATTGTGTTTAGAATTCCACCATTCAATGTTGTCCGAATTGCAATGATTGCAACGTAATGGAATATTTTTAAGGGGCAGAGAGTGATTGCATTTCTCGCAAACGACTCCGAATTCACCGAGAGGGTCGCTTGTTTCAAAACAACCATTAACCAAGCCGCATTGGGGACAGTTACCCAATGCACTCTTGATATCGTTGTTGCATGACTTGCAGCGTAGCCTAAAGATTGTGTTGTTATTTTCCATATCGCATTGAATTATACATTCAGACTTGGCGTTTCATTATCACCAAAGTAAAAAGCCCCTTATGAGGGGCAGTTTTTCTATTGATCGAAATTATTCTTACGCTGGAACTGGCTTTTCTTTTTCGGCAGAGGAGGTTTCAGACCCTCAACGACATTGGTTGCAGATAATGCAAATTCAATTTTGTCCTTCGCTCAATACGCAATGAACTAACATAGATCAGCCCACGTTCGGCGCTTTCAGGTATGGACAGGTTGTGCAACCAATTTGACACCGAGTGCCGCACATACGCGGCTCACCGTATCAAAGCGCGGTTGCGCATCAGAACGCAGTGCACGATACAGAGCTTCACGAGTAAGGCCGGAAGCCTTGGCTATTTCCGTCATACCTCGCGCACGAGCGACCACACCAAGAGCATGAGTCAAAGCTGCGGAGTTGTTTTCTTCCATTACAACAGTAAGGTATTCGGCAATCGCTTGCTCGCTATCGAGATATTCGGTAACGTCGAATTCAGGCAGGCTGGAAATTTTAATTTTCTTGGTCATGGTTCATTCCTCAATGGTTGCGGCCAGCTTGATGGCCTTGGCAATATCGGCAGACTGCGTGGACTTATCGCCGCCACCCAACATCACAATCACTACATTTCCGCGCAGGACGTAATACATGCGCCAGCCTGCACCGAAAAACTCGCGCATTTCAAAAACTCCCTCGCCGACTGGCTTTACATCGCCCAAATTGCCGTCTTGCACCTTTTCCAAACAACGTAACAAACGCCTCTTGGTCATGCCATCATTTATGCTGTCAAGCCAGTTGCTGAATTCGGGGAGCGGTTTTATCGAGTACATAGATGAAACGTAACCAATTGGTTACTAAATGTCAAGCAACTTGACGTGCCGTCTTACTGGCAACTGAGTACGGTCATTGATCTTGATGGTATTGTGTTCATACGGGGAATCGCAACCTTGGCATTATAAGTACCTCAAAGCATTACGATCAATTTCTGAGAAACTTGCGGAGAAACTTTTGATAATTATCGATGCTGCAGATTTGGTAACGGGCAGCATAAATCTGCCCGTCACTGCCTACTAGTTAAATTGACGCACAATTGAGAAATAGTAATAATCGCTGGTAAGCGTCAGCCCTTGCACGCCCAAGTCATAATGTGTATATCCCAGACGGATGCCAGATTTGTCTACCGCCGTAAATTCCACGCCGCCTCCATAAAGGGTCTTAGTCCCCGAAAACGTCTGCGATTGATTACCTGCCGAACTAACGCCAACAAGTACTTCATCAACTCCATACTTGCCGAACAATGACACCCTATCTGAGATTGGCAGATGCCCTAAGGCGCTCGCGGAAAAAAACGAAATTCCATAAGAACTCCCTGTCGATAAACCGAGTATGCCTGCCTCGCCTTCAAGCCCGACATATTCATTGAAGTTGTATCCCAAACCCACGGAGAGACCAATTCCTGCAGTCGTGCCAAATACATCTGTTAAAGGGCTTGCACCAAACCCGACTTCCGCAAAACCGCCTTTTTCTTCGCCTGCCATCGCCGACGATAAACCAAATGAAGCAGTTGCGATTACTACTAATATTAATTTATTCATGTTTTACCTTTTTAAGTTTTAAGTTAAGTTAAATATTACTGAGCAAGCTGTTCCTTGCCATCTTTTTTATACGAAATATCTACCACTACATTTTGACTATCCAGCTCGACTAAAACGCGATAGTCATTTGGCGAGGTGAGTATTCCGGCAAACCTTGCGTAGTTGTAGAGATACGCGATCCCCGTATTGCCTTTCTTGGAAACCGGATAAATATAGCTACCAGATGGTTTACCGAGCAATTCAATGACATCTGCTTTCGTACTTTTTCCCTTCACGATCATCGACACCTTCTCCAGCGGGAATTGGGTACTTTCACCCTCCATCGTGCTATTGAATGATTCCCCGACGACCACATCGTTATGAGTTACATAAGACATTGAGCGCCATGGAATGATCAATCCCCAGAACTTAGCGCTCTCGTTATAAAAATAAGTTGTCGATTTAATCTTTTCGCCATTCGATGTTGATTCGACCGGCTGAATGGAAGATTTACCGGATATTTTCTCGACATCCGCGATAGTTGACTTGCCCAACACAATAGCGTCTTGTTGTGGGCGCACGAAGTTGGACGCGCACCCTGTCATGCTACTTATGATGAGCAGTAATGCTGCCAATAAAAATAATTTACTTAAGGATTTCATGTAACTCCCTGTGAAAAAGATTGTTGAAATATTTTGCTGATTTCGTATAAGTAAAGTCAGCGGAATGCATCTTAATTTCAATCAAGTCTCATACAACTTTCACAAGCTTGTCGCCTCTGTTTTACTCACGCATCCCCAATGCCCCGTGTTAATATTTTGTCATCGCATTACTTTTCGATTTCACCCGCACATGACCATTTACTTACTTAACACCCCAATTCTCACTAGTTATGGTGAATGGCACTTCGAAGGACCTATCACAGTTGAGCAGGCTAAATCTCGCATTGCACAGGGATTCAAGTCTGCTGTTGGTCACGAAGCCAGTGCACAGTTCTTGAGTCAGCTCCTGGATGTTGATGTCACCATGAATCGCATTTCAATTAACATGCAAGCAGATGATGAAGCTCTCGTTCTTCGAATCAAGTCTCGGCTACCGGAAGGGAAATTGCTTACCCATGTGGAAATTGCCAATACCCCTTACGAATTAGGATGGCTCAGGAAAGTCTCATAACGTAGTCCTGAATGACGCCGCTATTTTCCTTAACCGTGCGCCAAGAGTATTAAACTCAACCACAACAAAAATTACATATCAATAAATCAGAGAGACTCAATGAAAATTCAAATCAGTTTTTTAGGGAAAGCACGTCTTGATGCAAAAACAGGATATCGATCTGCACGTTATTCTTTTCAGAATGGCACAGAGGCAGAAGCAGTCTTTTTGGGCCCTGAGATCGCACGCATTGAGCGTCCGGAAATATTTTACATTCTAGGCACCGCTGGCAGCATGTGGGACATGCTGTTAGATCACTATGGTGCAGATACGGAAGATGAAAACACAATCCTGGAATTGTGGGAGCAAGCCAAAAATGAGACTGTTACTGAAGAGCTGCTTTCGCGCTTCGAGCCTATCCTCAGCAAAAAATTAGGTGTCACATGTTGCTTAAGGGTAATTTCCTATGCAAAAAATGAAGCTGAACAAGCCGGCCTTCTGGCAAGACTTGCAGAATGGCTACACAAAGATGACGAATTGGTTTTGGATGTAACGCACGGGCTTCGTCATTTACCCATGTTGATGCTGGCAGCCTCTCACTATTTGGAGCAAGTGCGTGGCGTAAAGGTAAAGGAAATATATTATGGTGCGCTAGAAATGACTGCTGACGGAAAAACGCCGGTACTCAGCCTAAAGGGAATGTTGCGCATTCTTGATTGGGTTCAGGCATTGGCGGCCGACAATAGCAGCGGAAACTATGGCGTCTTTCAAGACTTGCTTGTCGCATCCAACATGGCACCGGCAGTCAGCCAGAGTCTTGCCGACGCCGCATATTTTGAACGCATTACCAATCCCATAAAAGCCAAAGAAAAACTCACCAAAACTCAGCCCGAAATTGAAAAATTAAGTGATCCTCTAGCTGCATTATTTCGCCATGAACTGATAGCCCGAACAAATTGGTGGCGCAATGGCCAGCGCGGCGACTGGGAATCAAAGTTGGCTTGGCGCTGGTTTAATAGTAGAGATTACTTGCGCGCTGTCATCTATACACAAGAAGCAATGATTTCTCTTAACGTTGAAAATGCCCATATCAATTCTTTTCCGGATAGAGAGGAAGCGCGCGAAAAACTTAAAGATAACCCGCAAGCAAAACAACTTTTCAAGCTGCGAAATGCACTGGCACATGGCGTCGTATCTCAAGACCAAAAAACAAACCAATTATTGGCAAACGAACAGAGTTTGCGTTCAGAGCTAGAGCATCTCATGCAAGTTTTATTAAAGCCTAGCGTTCCGGGATGAAACCCAAAAGGAGATAAGCAGATTTTATTCATGAGACGATTTCCAAGCCGCGCTGTTGTACCATATGCAACAGCTTGAGCGCAGTGCCCGTTGGGCGCTTTTGACCGATCTCCCACTTCTGCACAGTTGATACGCTGGTGTTCAGCAGCGCGGCGAAGACTGCCTGACTAACCCGTGAGGCTTCGCGGATGTGTTTAATTTCCTCTGGGCGCAAAGGCTCAATCGGAGGCAAACACAAGCGGTCAAATTCGCGTAGTGTCACTTGATCCATCACGCCAGCGGCATGCAGGCCTTTGGCCGTGTCATGCACGGCTTCCAAAATCGATGATTTAGTTTTGCGCATTACAATTTACCTCTATTAGTTCACCGTCACTTATTGCCTTGCCTATCGCTGATATCGTCAGCGACAACAGGTGCGCGGCCAGCTTTTTCAAAGCTTCTTGCTCATCCTTATCAATGTTGCTGCGCTCGTTTTTCGGAAACCCGAAAACGAAAACCCATCGGCCTCCTCTATTTGTCGCTACCAGCGTTCTATATCCGCCGCTCTTTCCTTCTCCAGGTCGCGCGATACGTTTCTTCAACAGCCCACCGCCCAAATCCGCCTCAAATAGGCCAGCATCCATTTCTCGCACTGCCTCGCAGAGAGCAACAGCGCTCAAACCTTGCTTTTTTGCCCAACGATCAAACCATCTGGTCTTGTATATCGCCATGCCCTACTCTCTAAATTATATTTATAGCACCAAGTGCTATGATGCACAAGCGAAACAAAATCCAGTTTCCAACACTCAGCCAATTCTAATGCTACGAATTGCACTTTACCTCCGTATATTTGTCACTTTTCACAAGATTATCTAACTCGGCATCGTTTGCGTTTAAGATAATTTTGGCCCATTCCTTAAAATCTTGCTCGTCACTTTTGTCGATGTTGTCGCGTTAATTTTCAATAGGTCTAAAGTATCCTTTGATACGGTCCATGTTTGTGACGCAGATTTGGACATGATTCTTCTTCTCAATGCGTGCGTTCGGGTAAATAGGGCCTCCTTCCCAGAAAGCCCCTCGAACAGTATCAAATGAAGGAAGAGAAAACTTGTTTTGATTGGCATCAATCCATTCCGTCGTCTGGGTTTCATCTCGAATTTGATGCACCATATTGATGACGGCGCAATCGAGACGGCGGTTCCAAATTTCTTTATCGTTACCGTTTTTTGGTAGGGATTCCTTTTTTCCGCCACGCTCAGCAAGCAAAGCGTCATAGCCTAATCTCAAGTATTCAAGCGATGAGGCATCCAATAGATTAAGGCAATGACCAGGATCAATGATCGCTCCAACTACGGCGACTTTATCCTTACGACCTTCTCTTTTGAATTTCTCTTGGGCAAACTGGAATGCTCGTTGAGGGCTGTATTCCCAGAAATACGTTCCATGACCAAGCCAGTCATAGTCATTTTCACTGGGAGCTAAATGTTCGTTGCTAGTCAGGATCTTTTTGGCGGTCTTTTCGTCTGTACCGTGGAAGCAAAGAAGAAAACCAGGAAGAAGCTCGTAACGAGTTCCTGTATCAAGCATTATCCGGCATATGCTTTCTTGAGCCTGCCTGCCGGTGTTGAAATGCCAGCCCTAATCGCAACAGCGCGCAGTTTCACTGGATCTTTTTTTAAATCAGAAACAAAAGAACGGAAGGTTGCCAAATCGCTTTTTGCAGATCTTTTTAAATTAACATTGATTGTAGTGACTACTTGTGCCGTACTGGATTTTCTCATGAGAACCTCGCTGTTAGCCTTCATTATAGCGCAAATAAAGCAACAATTTGACTTAGTCAAACAGCGGATTGAGGCCGGCAATCTTTATCCTCTTCAGGAAATCGGGTCAGTCAACCTTAATCCGTGCCGTGTTTGAAAACTGCCTACTTCAATGCTCCACCCGCCTTAATCAACTCCGCAAAGATTTTATCCAGTTTCGAGTTGCATCCGCGCAATCCAGCACCTACTTCATTTGCCCAAGCAAAGTATTCTTGCTTTCGTTGCAATATCCAATCTTGAGGGGGCGAGGCAATAATATCTCTCAGGTTGCAAATCTTGTCTGCCAGTTTGACTAACTTTGCCTCAATACTTGCATGGGGAGCATGCTCAATCTGTAGTTGCTTACGAACTTCCTTGGGTAATTTTTTGTCATCAGTCACCTCAAGAACGATAGACGTAATTTTATCGCCGAACATCTTACGCAGCTCTTCTTCCGTCGTTTCTGTATCTTCAATGGTGTCGTGAAGAACTGCGGCACATAGCACTTCGTTGTTAACAATTCCCCCCTCGATTGCCAATACATTTGACAGTGCAATAGGGTGGTTTATGTATGGAGATGCATCAGCATCTTTCCTGCGTTGCTTCTTGTGTTTCTCGGCAGCAAATGAAAGTGCTGAAATAAATGATGATTTCATGAAAAATTATTCAGTTGATTGTATTGGATTCACTGTGGTTTAGCTTGTCACGAGATATTAGAACATAGATTTTGAGTTTTAAATCTCCCATTGCCATTTACAGTTTGACTTATCGAGTTTTATTGTTCAGAACAGCAAGGTTATTCCGTTCATCGCATTTTGAAATTGATTTGTGATCAATCCGCTAAGGGAACGCGGATTTATTCGTCATCCTCGCGAAGGCAGGGAACCAGCGCCATTATCTACCGGATTTCCGCATTCGAGGAAACGACAAAAAAGAATAACTCTGCGTTTCCCCAAGCGAAGACGGACGAGTGTAATTTTTAAAATATGAATCTCCTTCAGGAAATCGGGGCGGTCAATCTTGCTGAATTCTTGGCAATGCCGATTCGTAAATAGTCTTAATCCCCTTCAGGAAATCGGGGCGGTCAATCTACGTTACGCTTGCTGAATTCTTGGCAATGCCGGTCTTAATCCCCTTCAGGAAATCGGGGCGGTCAATCGCGTGTCCGGGCTCGTATATTGGCGCAGTACGAGTCTTAATCCCCTTCAGGAAATCGGGGCGGTCAATCGGGCTCTCGAATTACGATTCAGTTGACCTAAAAGGTCTTAATCCCCTTCAGGAAATCGGGGCGGTCAATCTGTCCTGTCAACCCGAAAGGGTCCCGAGAAGGCGTCTTAATCCCCTTCAGGAAATCGGGGCGGTCAATCTACCATCATTCATCGCAACACTCTGGAAGTACGTCTTAATCCCCTTCAGGAAATCGGGGCGGTCAATCAGAGGATAATGGCGCAGTACGAGGCCGCTGCTTGTCTTAATCCCCTTCAGGAAATCGGGGCGGTCAATCACGATGTGGCGTTCGCCGCATTGAAACGCAACTAGTCTTAATCCCCTTCAGGAAATCGGGGCGGTCAATCCCACTTATTCTTTGGGGTGGTGTTGATGTAAAGTCTTAATCCCCTTCAGGAAATCGGGGCGGTCAATCAGTCTGCATCAACACACAATTCCCTCTAAACAGTCTTAATCCCCTTCAGGAAATCGGGGCGGTCAATCACGAATCGATCGTAACTGATGCGATACTTTGGGGTCTTAATCCCCTTCAGGAAATCGGGGCGGTCAATCCGCAATAAAATTAATTCCCACAGGTCAGGAAAGTCTTAATCCCCTTCAGGAAATCGGGGCGGTCAATCGTGTAAAGAAAACAAACATATATGATGTGTTCATGTCTTAATCCCCTTCAGGAAATCGGGGCGGTCAATCCTTGAGCGAGTTGTTGGCCATGCCGACTCGCTGTCTTAATCCCCTTCAGGAAATCGGGGCGGTCAATCCGCACCTGCTCAACCATCTGCTCCACGTAAGTCGTCTTAATCCCCTTCAGGAAATCGGGGCGGTCAATCGCAGTAATGCAGATTCGGTTCACGTTTGAAAAAGTCTTAATCCCCTTCAGGAAATCGGGGCGGTCAATCGCGCAGAACTGGTTGAGGATGATGTCGAGTTTGGTCTTAATCCCCTTCAGGAAATCGGGGCGGTCAATCGCCGATGTCAGCTCGCCTTTGCGGTTACTCGCGTCTTAATCCCCTTCAGGAAATCGGGGCGGTCAATCGATGTGCTGCCATCTGCAATGATCAACATGCTCGTCTTAATCCCCTTCAGGAAATCGGGGCGGTCAATCCGTAATTCGGGGCGGAGGGTAACCGCCATAGAGTCTTAATCCCCTTCAGGAAATCGGGGCGGTCAATCAGAGTAAGGAGAGCCTAATGTCAAATCAAGGTTGTCTTAATCCCCTTCAGGAAATCGGGGCGGTCAATCTTTTCGGGACGAGTCCTACGGGACTGTCCGGTACGTCTTAATCCCCTTCAGGAAATCGGGGCGGTCAATCTAGAGGGGCAGGCTTTAAATCTTCTTGCAGTTTGTCTTAATCCCCTTCAGGAAATCGGGGCGGTCAATCTGAGCGCGAATTTGTGCAGGATGAATTCAAATCGTCTTAATCCCCTTCAGGAAATCGGGGCGGTCAATCTTGGCCAGGTCGTCCAGAACAGCCAAATGGATCGTCTTAATCCCCTTCAGGAAATCGGGGCGGTCAATCTATGTCAAACCTACCGATGCGGCAACTGCTGTAGGTCTTAATCCCCTTCAGGAAATCGGGGCGGTCAATCCTAACGTTTGAATTAAGGGGCAGGCCGCTTCTGTCTTAATCCCCTTCAGGAAATCGGGGCGGTCAATCGGTATATCTACCTACTGGGAAATTCTTCACCAAAAGTCTTAATCCCCTTCAGGAAATCGGGGCGGTCAATCCCTCGCGGCAAACGGCAATCAAGAGATCAAGTTCGTCTTAATCCCCTTCAGGAAATCGGGGCGGTCAATCCCTTGAAGGTTAAGTTCGAAGTCGATGCTGTAGGTCTTAATCCCCTTCAGGAAATCGGGGCGGTCAATCGATGATAACTCGGCAATAAGTCAGGATATGTCGTCTTAATCCCCTTCAGGAAATCGGGGCGGTCAATCATGAGGACTTATCATGAAATTAACCACAGCATTGTCTTAATCCCCTTCAGGAAATCGGGGCGGTCAATCCTCACAGGCACATCCATTGACCATTACCCAGATGTCTTAATCCCCTTCAGGAAATCGGGGCGGTCAATCTCAGCAATTTACCGTGAAAACGGTATGTCTTTGTCTTAATCCCCTTCAGGAAATCGGGGCGGTCAATCTAAAGACCAAAACGGCGTAGTTGTTGAACTTCGTCTTAATCCCCTTCAGGAAATCGGGGCGGTCAATCAAAAATTCGAACGCGACGAAGCTGCGCAAGCAGGTCTTAATCCCCTTCAGGAAATCGGGGCGGTCAATCTCAACCTCGCGGCAAACGGCAATCAAGAGATCAAGTCTTAATCCCCTTCAGGAAATCGGGGCGGTCAATCCTTTGTTCAACAAGAACGAAGCGGGAGAAGTTCTGTCTTAATCCCCTTCAGGAAATCGGGGCGGTCAATCGGTACAGCAACAACCAAAGATGATCCAGTCGAAGTCTTAATCCCCTTCAGGAAATCGGGGCGGTCAATCGTTGCTGTTTCTAAAGCCAAAAAAGCGGCTATTTCGTCTTAATCCCCTTCAGGAAATCGGGGCGGTCAATCTGACATTGGATGAAATATCCAATGATCAGTTCAGTCTTAATCCCCTTCAGGAAATCGGGGCGGTCAATCAGTTCATCGCTCAGCAATTGAACACCGTTGTATGTCTTAATCCCCTTCAGGAAATCGGGGCGGTCAATCAAGAAATCGAAGGCGCCAAGGTTTCATACTTAGCGTCTTAATCCCCTTCAGGAAATCGGGGCGGTCAATCGCAACTCTTGCAACTTCCGAAACATGGAAAGATGTCTTAATCCCCTTCAGGAAATCGGGGCGGTCAATCCCAAGCTGCATTGCCGAAAGGCAAGTATGTTGTGGTCTTAATCCCCTTCAGGAAATCGGGGCGGTCAATCCCAGTCGGCATCAGCAAAAGCAAATGCGGTCTCGTCTTAATCCCCTTCAGGAAATCGGGGCGGTCAATCCATAGTGCGAGTTTCTGTATGTAATCTTCGCGTGTCTTAATCCCCTTCAGGAAATCGGGGCGGTCAATCTATCGCTGAATACAAGCAGTCGCGAATTATAGCGGTCTTAATCCCCTTCAGGAAATCGGGGCGGTCAATCAGTACCTCTTGGAAGCCTTGTCCTGCTTGCCTTGCGAGGGGTGTTATCTGCGCAAAGCATTTTTTTTGCTGTCGACGCTTCAAATAATTGCCAAATATCATGCTTTCTTTAGTACTTTCAATTAGCTGCGCTAACATGCCAAACTGCGCTACAAATATGCCATTGAACAAACTCATTGTCTCTTAAAGTATGAGATGGGTAAAGTCTTGTGCAATGCTGCCTTGACCCACGCTGACTATCGCTTCTCGGTCTATTTTTGGCAAGACGTAAATCGCCAAGCGGTCTTCTGCGGTATCGATGCAATTATGCGCTTTCGTTTCCATTTTCTTGCGCTCACGTTCTGTGAGCCATGCTTCGAAAACACTTTCTTGTGCCCTTTCGCCAAATGATTCTAATACTTTTACCAGTGCGCGGCGGCGTTTGTCGTTTGCCACGTCATAGGCGATTACGGTGAAATAGTTTTTTTCACTCATCCGATGATCCAATAATCGGTGTGCTTGAGTGTTGTCTGTTGTTGGCCATAGGTACCGTAACGGTTTTCCTTTCTTACGGCCAAGGGATAGGCGCGCAATTTATCTTCTTGCAGATCGAGTATTGGTTTTGCTTCCGTTATAAGATCATTCAATTCGGCTTGGGTTAGCCAGCCTTCAAAAATGCTTTCCTGCACACGCTGCATTTTGCCTGATAAACATTTAACAATTTGTCTGCGCCGCCAATCATCTGCCATGTCATACGCGATTACCCAGAGTCTCATATTTTTTACCTCAAGACGAATGCCCGATACTCCGGCGTTATGCCTTCGAGCACTTGTATGTAGTGCGCAATTTGTATTCGCATCATGCGCCTGAAGTCGCCACTTTCCTGGGTTAGCGGGTGAGTAAGTTTGCTGCTGAGTTTGGCTTCGAGGCGTTCGATGAGTATTTTGCGCAGTGTATTGCTAATACGACAATAGCGGCTCTCTCCCTCGCCATGCATTTGGTAATCGTGCTGATCCAATGGGCGATCCAATACCAGCTTGATGATGACAGCATCTACAACCAGTGCTCTAAATTCCTCTACCAAATCTGAAACCAGAGCGGGATGACCATTGCGCATGGCATGCAAGTGGCCGATATGTGCTTCCAAGCCACGCGAGGCAATGAGTGTGAGCAGATTGTGATACAACACCGCATACCCATATGAGAGCATGGCATTGATGGGGTCTTGCGGTGGCTGGCGGTTGCGCCCGGTGAAGCTGGCTTTCCATGATTCCGGCATCAGGTCGCGCCATGCCGCGAAGTAGGCTTTGGCGGCGGCACCTTCAATGCCGCGCAATATATCAAGATTGGCGGCGGTTAATGCTTTGGCTTGCGCTGTGCGCATTGCATCATCGGCAGGGCTTTCACCAGCGGGGCGGAAACGATAATAGCGTCGCAAGAGTAAGCGCGAGTTGGCAATCTTGCCTGAGATTAACGCGCGCGCGATGCCCAGATTAAAGGTTTCATCTCGCACACGCTCATGCTGCAAGGCGCGCAGGTTAATGCGGGTATCGAGGGGTGAAATCAAATGCCCCGGCGGGTTGCCATTATTGCCTTGAATGTAGAAACCTGCACCGCGACCAAGCAAAGCGCGCATTGCCCCAAAGCTGATTGCGCCCTCGTCGGCAACGATCACTTGGTCTATTTTTTCCAGTGGGATAGAAAGCAATTCCTCTTCGCCTTTTTTAACCAGAATTCTGCCACCATCCAGATGAACATAGGCACCGGGCTCTCCCAGATAGAGTGTGCGCAATAATGGCGCGGTGGCTTCATCGAATTCAACTTCGGGTTGATGTGCCAGCTCGGGCGGTGCCTTGGGAATGGCCAGATCGGTTAGCGTGGTAACGAGACGCTGCTTTTTCTCGCGGGCTTGGGTTGAGTTATTATTGCCGTGTGGTTTTATAAGTTTTTTGTTTTGCAGGGGCTTGCTTAATATAGGCTGAAACTCACGCGGCAACAACCACGGAGAGGCTTCGGGGTCTACTGCCCAGACTGCTTCGCCTTCAAATCGAACACCCAGAAAAGTGAAGCCCTGTTCAAACGTAGTGATTCGCGTTTTGTCGAAGTTGATTGCCAGCCCTGCACCGGCCAACCACAGCCCGGCTTCTTCCAGAGCAATTTCCGCACTATGATTATCCCGTGCGAGGATGACGAAATCGTCGGCATAACGAACCAAGCGGCGTTGCTCGTCACCTGCCAGCACTTCGTCAAAGGCATCAAGATACAGATTGGAAAGCAAGGGCGACATGGGGGAGCCTTGCGGTACGCCACTCTTGGGGTGCTCAAAGCCATCTTTGGTTTTCACCGGCACGTTTAACCAGGAAGTAATAAGCGGCAAAAGGCTTTCATCCGGCAAGACTTCTTGCAGTTTTTCCAGTAACTCACTGTGTGGAATATTATCGAAAAAAGCTTGAATATCGGCATCAACCACGTGTTCAAAGCCCTCTTTGCGTGCTGTGATAATCGCAGTTACAGCATCCGATACTGAGCGCCCCGGACGATAGGCAAAACTTTCGTCTTCAAATAAGGGATCGAGAATGGGTACGAGGATTTGCGCAACGGCGGTTTGTAAAACGCGATCACGCACAGTAGGCACAGCCAGCAGGCGCGGCGTTTTTCCGGGGCGGGGTAGCTCAATACGAAGTAACGGTGCCGGTACGTAAGTGTTCTCGGCAACCTGCTTGCGCAGCTTGGTGAGACGTTCCAGCAAATCATCACTGAAGCGATCCAGTGTTACGCCATCTTCTCCGGGGCCGCCACCATTTGCCCGTACGCGCGACCAGGCAAAGGCAAGCATGTCATCGGTGGTGGCGAGTTGGAGGAGCATTTAAAAATGCGACCTACTTTATTAAACTATTGACCAGATTTTGCTGTTGTGACATTAAAACTGCGTACGCGCTTTTCTTTTTCTGTTTCGACATATTGAAACTCGATTTTTGGAAAATCCAAAGTCACCATTGCAGCGGCAATGCTGACAACCTTTGTACCTCCGGTCACGTCGATCATTATTTCACTTTGCCGTTTAGGCTCGCTATAGATAACTTCTCGGTATATACCCATCAATTCGGAAAGAGAATCAAAATTGGCTGCGCGTTTTTCGAAGGCTTCTTCTGGCAATGCTGGGAAATAGTATCGGAGCATATTGCGACAAGCTTCAAAGTCTTTGGATGTGCCATCATCACCAGTAGAACCGATGAGAACAACTCGATTCACTGTCCTTTTATGAATCTTAACAGCACGAAGCAATTGTTCCCAAGGAAACTGATCCCGACCTTTCAAACCAGACATCGCATCTATAGCGCCATCCAAATCTGCCGGCAACTTATAGGGATCGCCATTCTGGCGCAGTAGCATTTCAGGCGACCATGTCCATGAAACGCGCGAAATCGCCAGAATAAGAATTTGATTTTCATTGACCTTGCCGGGATCGCTGATACGTTGCACTTGCACCGGCAGAAATGTCTTTCTATTTCGATATAATTTGATGGCACTAATAATCGATATCACTATTATTGCAATTAAGGTAATCCAACCTGTATCCCCGAACTTAAATCTCATGGCAGAAGACCAAGGAAATAATTCTTGGCCTTCGATAGCATCGGCTATCCAGCTTTGCGTAAGGATTAAAATTGCAGCAAGAAGAAAATTGTATATTGTAGAAAAATATTTTTTAATCATGGTTGCTTTTCTCCGGGTTTGTTGTGCATTGTTTTACAAAATCGCATCTTTCAAACTTATATCGCCAACCTATCAGGCATTGCAATCTTAATGCCACTGATGATGAAACCCCGTTCTGTAGGAGCGCAATTCATTGCGCGATAACGCATCAATCGCGCAATGAATTGCGCTCCTACAAAGCATTGTTTCACTTTAACTTCAGTCAACATCAAAATGTCGAGCGGTAAATATTTTCCTAAGCCGCTCTTGTATGACAGGTAAGTCCCGGCGATGAATGACGTCAATATGGAGCTGCATGGCACGTTCAAGTACGACAGCTGAAAGTACTTCGCTGGTTACAAAGACGCCTCTTCCACGCTTTCCCGCGAGTTGATCGCACAGCTGTGCCAGCTTATAAATCGCCTTGGTAGCCTCACCTCTAACGCCGGCTTTGCCAGTTTTACATTCAAAAATGTAGGCTGTGTTATCACGGAGACACATGACATCAAGTTCATTTTCAACTTGATTTTCACTCTGTGTAAAATAAATTTTAAAACCGGTGGCAACTTCCTGAATGTGTTTATCTTCGGCAGAAATTTTAGATATCTCATCATAGACAAAGTGTTCCAGCCAATGACCGCCCTTTGTTTCGTCTGTACTGGATTCTGCAGTTCCCAAACGTAGAAGTTTGCCAACTTGGGTTTTGAAGTTTTTACGCTCGTGATCTGAAATCGGAATAACATGAATGTTGCCATCCAAAATAGACATTCCCAAGGAGATCAGGTACGGCTTGATTTTAACTTTGTCGGCTACCAAGCTCGGTGGCTGAATTGGACGTAACCAGCTGATGCTGTCGTGGCGAATATCCACATAATAAAGTGAATCGTGGTCGCGTGAAAAAACCTCCCACGCAGCGATGGTCATTATTTTTGTGCCGCCTGTGATATTTGCAATCACACCTTGCGGATGCCTTTCTGCAATCGCTTGAAAGTCTTGCCTGCATGAGGACAAGTCAAATCCATCATTTAGCTGGTATATTTCAGAATGAATGTCGTATTGCTTCAGAGCGTCGCGAAGCCACCCAGCATCATTGCTACGATCCTTTGCACACACGAGCAAAACTTCCTGCGCGGCCATTGAATTATCAATGAGCGCAGTCAGTGATGGCACGGGCTGATTCGAGACTAGGCAAATATGGCGTTTAGCTTGCATTGATTAGAGAGCCTCAACTAATTTTCCGAAAAATATCCATATCCAGAACTGCGTTTAGCCCCGACACCACGCTGCTCCAATCCTTTTTCCAATAGGCGAATAGCCAGCTTCGTCCAGGCAGAGTCACCTTCGATAACGAAATAGAAACTGCCCTGTACTGCGATTTGTGGAGCAGGAACAGGAGAGTCAAAATCAGTAGCCTCTTGCTTGCCTTCGCTGCCGTAATATTCTTGATGATGGACAGTGACCACTTCTTGTACAAATGGTTTATTTCCAGCCTCAGGTACCCACCACGCATCGTGAAAAATCAAGCCGCCCATTTCAATTTTTGCTTCGTCAGTTTCTTCCGGCTCATTTCCAAAAAGATAAGCACTCGCCTCTTCATTTTCCAGCCAGTCACTTGCGCAAGACCGACACAAACCTTTAACTGCCGAGCCCGGTATTATTGGCATTCCGTAAGTATGCGAAACAGTGACTCCAGTTTCCAGAGCATTGTCGCGCGTTACTCCGATGTAAAGTCGTCCAGCCAATGTTTTCTCTGTATGGGCGAAATTAATAGTTGCAGCTTTCCAGCGATTAAAGGCTTCAAGATAGATGTCGGAGGCATTCAGCCGTGCAATCTTTTCGATGTGCTCCTGCTTTTGTTTGCCTTCTGGCTCACTGGTCAATCCTTTGGTAAGCAGCAACCCGGCATGGGCATTCACGGGAAAGCTATTGAGTAAAGATAGGACGCTATTGCGGCAAAGTTGTGTCATGACACCCTCTATTTATCTGATAAATATGCTTGGCCGAAACGCTTGAACCAGCCTGCTGCATTCAATGTTTCCCGTGTGAGCCTGCGGTAGTCCGGAATCTGCGCGGCGATGATTTTCGCATGAAAATCTTTACCATTTTTTTCCCCCATCACGCTGGCAAGATCATTCAGGTATTGGCTGTAGGCGTTACCGCCTGTTCCTTTGGCCAACATAAATCCAACCGCCTGTGCAATGCCTGACTGCATCACCATGACAGGAAAATTATCACACCGGGATTTGTATTCTTTTGAATCACTTTTGTTTTTAATGTCATTAATTTTGTTCAACGCTTTTTCAGCGTAATGTTGCGTGCGGGTACGGTTATCTTGGGTCATGTTAATCTCCTAAAGTATGAAGCGAACCAGGCCACGGCCGACCGTGGCCTTGCCGCCAATCTGAATAGTTTTTTCCGTGCCTATTCCATCAGCGAAAGCTCTCATTACCTGTTCTTGTGTCATGTTGCTATTGTCACGGGCTGCTCCTGCGGCGATTGCGCCCCACAGCACGCTTTCGGCGGGAAGGTTTTCTTCGTACCACAGCGCCCCGCGTTGAACGACACCCCGTTCATCATTGATGCGAATGCGGGCGCGAATTTCTGTTGCGGTATCGGCAAGGAAGGAAAAGTCATCATCCGAGATAATGGCGAAACGTTCATTGAACATTCTCACCCAATTTTTATCTCTGGCTTCGTCTGGGTAAAGTTGCTTTGCGATGAAATTTGCCCATGCGTCTGCACCTTTGCTTGCTGTTAGATCAAGGTCTTCAAGTACAACTATTTTGTCAGTCGCTTTAATTTTTGTTGTTTCGCAAATTTGCGCACCTTGAACGCTATCAGGCAACAGGGGAATATTTTGTACAGCCGCCCGCCCGAGGTCTGCCGCATAGCGTGCCAGTACAAATGGGCAAGTGACAAAGGCAACCACGCCAGCCAATGACCGTGCAGGAAGTAATAACAGATGCGCATCGCCAAGGGCCAATGCACTGGCGTGCGCAGTTTCGTCGCCACTTATGCTTTCTGGTCCGAATAGTGTTTTCTGGTTCGCGGCACTGGCGAATTCGTCACGCAAAACCCCTTTGAGCGCTGAGCCGGGAACAATGGGTAAGTTAGTGGCTTTGGCTCGCGCAATAGGTAAGTCAACCACGCCAACGGCTTGACCGACGCCTACGTGTAAAGCAGAGAGAGCATTGAGATGAAAGATGCGGGTTAACATATAGTGAGTCTCCTAAATAAAAAAATTATTTCCAAATTCCGGGGATAACAAGGCCGAAGCCATCGCGTCTGTCTTGAGCTGTATCGCTAATTGGTGCGAGCCAGAGTTTTTCCACCCAGTCTGCGGGTGGTTCACCTTCTACTTCAAACCAGTAGGTCGCGCCTGCCGCAACGGCTTTGCGTGCAGCCTTGGCTTGTTTGTTTAGCAAGTCCCAGCCTGAAATGCTTTGCCAACGATCAATTGCCGCAGCGACCAGCTTTAGCTTTAATCCCGGAACACCGGGTACTTCGCCATCTTTCCAGCCAGGCTGCCAGCCAGCGCTAAACAGAGCCGGAGTGGCAAGTGTCAGCGAAATTTTTCGGCTGGTTTGCAAAGCTTTGCGATGCAATTCCGGTAGGGCAAGCGGATCATTAGTTTGTATCCGTTGCAACCAAGAGAGTCTGCGTTCGCCGCCAAAAGTCACCATTTGAGGCGAGACATCTACTGTTGAGCGCGCTAGAAAAACCCAGTCAAATTTCTCATATCCCAAGCCGACCTCTTTCCGTCGAGGAGAAAAATCCAATCCCTCAGTTTGAAACAGTCGACCCGAATCTGCTGCCAGCGTGGCACGATCAAGTGCTACATGCGTGCGAGATTCGCGGCTGTAACTTTGTTGTTCAAGTGCAGAAAATTCAACTTTTTCATTTCGCCGCCAAGCCAACAATTGCTCAAGAGTCCAATATTCCGGCCCATTTTGTGGCTTGGCTTTAGGGGCATCTTTTTCGGCCACGACGGGTTTCAATCCCTCCGGCAAATCACAACCGCAATCCGTATCGCACTCGCCCGGCAATAGTCTATAGACAGCATTTTCTTGAGTCTTTTCGTCTTTCAAAAGATAGAGGGCATCAACTGGTTTTGGAAACAAGGGGGTCAGCCTGCCTTTCTCCCTCTTTGCCAGTAATGGCCCCGATGAGGCTAGCTCTAGCAATGCAGTCGTGCTGTCTTTAGTAGGAGGAGAGGACGGATTGGAGGCATCCCAATGCACGGTTCGCATTAATCCTGCCAGAGAAGACGGCCATGGGAAATTCGCCCCATCACGACTACCTTCTCCAAACGGCTTTCCTGAGCGAAACACCAGCGGTGCTTGTGGTTCGAGCTGATACGTTTTCATGCTTGTCCTCCCTCTAGGTCGCTTACATCGCTTGATTTTTTTGCTGCCAACCAGCGAGCCACGATCAACTCGTCTGATAGTCTGAACAATCCGCTGGGGTCAGCTTTATTTTTAGTGTCGCGTAATGTTTTCAGGCGCGATTTGAGATCATCGCGTATTCCTTCGGTGATATTCTCACTTCCTCCACTTTGACGTGAACGTTCCAACATCCGTATAAATTCTGCTTCTGCAACTTGATCACTTACACCAATCGCCTTGCACTGTATGGCTATAGATCGGGTATCGTAAGCCAAACGCCCGGGTACTTTTCCATCGCTGTAAGCTTTTTGCCATTGTTCAAAATTTTTGAACGCTTCCGTGTCACTGAAGGATATGCGCACACCAATATCGTGCCCTGATCGTTCATGCAATTTCAAACCCAATGCATTACCTTGATTATCTGTGCCGGCATCGCCCTTGGCGTATTTTTCTGCCTCGTTCGCCCAGGTACGAATTACCCCAAGTGGCTCTAATACATGGCAAATGGCTGCACCAACACGCAAGGTAGGCTTTGAGCCCTCGACCTTTGCAAATTTTGTAACCACGTCCTTCATTTCCTCCTCAAAAGCATTCGCTAAGGCTCTCGCCCCTTTGACCACGCCCGCCAACGGAAACATGACGGTTAAGTCCTCACCGCCGTTAAAAATACTATGACCGAAATGATCTCTAGACACTTGCGGCACACGGTCGGCGAACTTCGCGATTGCCGTCGAAATTGCGCGGTGATCATCTGCCTCATTTGCGGTATCTACAAACTTGCCCATGCGGTCGCCGTCGGCCACAAGTAGCACTGCATAAGGGCAAGGCTGACCTTTGTCTTTCCAGATGGGGCGCAGTTTTTTCTCTAATTCCTTCAACTTGGCAAGTGCGTCCGCGTCGTCGGCAGCTTCCTGTTTTGCTCGCTCTAAACGCTCTGGAAAAAGCAGACCGGCATCGAAAGGAAAGTCTGCATATACTTTCCCGCCATTTCCTTTTGCACCACTAGCCAATCCCAATCCAACCAGTGGCTGATAGACTTCGCGCAAACTTTGTAAACTTTCATTACTCAAAGTACGTAGCCAGCCATCGGCAGCCATGCGTGTGAGAGCAGTGAAAGTTTCCTGGTTGCCAACTACCCTTTTAATAGCACCCAAGGCATCCAATTGCTCACCTGGCGACAAACCAAATTTAGCGGGGTATTTTTTTCTTTTTTCGGGTAACACCGATTCGCGCAAGCCATCAAAAGATGATTTAGGTATGCCCGCTCCGTTAAAAAAATTATCCGTTTCAAACATCGGTGCAAAGTTGCGCGTATTCTTCCGAGCGGCAAAGGTTTTTTTGAGCCGTTCATAAGCAGTGCGATACGGTGTTAACTTACCCTCCCCTTGATCTGGAATTTTTGCCCAAGCGGCATAGACGTCAATCGCGTCCTCTACTTGGCGTTCCCAAAAGTTTTTACGGAGTTTAACGTCTGCATTTTCCCAAGCATTCCATGCATTTTTAGCAACCGTATTGATCTGTGTACGTGCCGCCAATTTGACCGTTTCAACAATGGCACGAATTTGGTCATCATTGGCTGCTTCTACTTGTGCCAGCAGCACGTTGGACAGATTGCTATCTTCTTCTACTTTGGCCTTTTCATTTTCCACTCTATCTTTTAGTGGGTAGATCAACTCGGCCTTGGAAGCAATCAACGCTTTTCCTGCCGCCCTGGCAATTTCCGACAGCATGTGGCTGCCTGCCCACAAATCACGGCTGCGACGTGCGGAAGCGATGAATCCCTGCACCGGGCCAAAGGCAATTTCAATTAGGTATTGGCTCATTTTGATTCCTCCAACTTGAGCAACTCAGTTCCTTTTATTGTTGCAGTAGCTCGAAAGAACTGCCCCGTCAAAATCTTTTGTCTGGCAGCTTGAGACAAGGTTTGCAAAATAACATCAGCAGCAGATTTAATCGCTGTGGCTGACTTGCCTTCCTTTTCAACGGTCAAGGCGCCGTTACTCTTGTTATATTTAATTTGTGCCTTTTCCCATTTCTCATCAACTTTCACCGCTGATGCAATTTGTCCAACATCTTTTGATTCATGCTCGGCGAAATATGTCATAAATGCACTGAGCGGATTGAGACCACGTAATTTACCGTCCACATTCATTGGTGCAATCGACTCGGCAACTCTTTGTTGCTCTTTCGTATCAACAGGCCACGCTTTAGGTGTTTCTTTACCATTTTTATAGCGAAGTGGTTGATGCAATGCGTCTTTCCAATATGGCAGCAATAATGCAGTAGCAGTCCACCTGCCGTTGTAGATGCATGGTCGCAAAATCAGCGGGCTTGCCATTCTCTCTTTGGTTCCTGCGGGCAAAAGCTCCGTCTTTCCCGGTTCAGTATTTTTTCGGAAATCAAAAATAATTGGTAGTCCAAACGCTGCCCTGCCGAATACGTTTCCAGCTTTATGCACCGGAACGTGCCTCCCCCCATCGTCCATTTTGAAATCCCGCCGCAATTGATCCGGCTCAGACCAGTAACTTCTGCTGGGTTTTTCTTTTCCTTGCGCTCTGGCGAAACCGCGCCCCTGCCTAAACTGATGCAATTTTTCATTCGCTTTCTGCCATGCAGTTTCCGGTTCTGTTGTTGTTTCCGCTCTGGCAATTAAACAACCCACTTCTTTCAACTCGGCATCACTTACCGAAGCAATATCCTCAATTTGAACAGCCCCAAAACCACGACGCGTTTTTGCGCCTATCCCACCGAAGGTGGCCCACCATTGAAGTGCAACTTCAACTTGAGAGGCAAGTTCTTTTGGAAATTTCAGCTGCACATCAAACTTTTGTGCAGCAGTTAGCCACTGCGAATCACCTTGACCAAACACATATTTAATCCCGGCACTAGTTTCACTTTTTGATGCTGTCGTTTTGGATCCGGGTTGCTTCCTGACCATGACGCTTACTTTACTTGCAGCAAGCGTATCTTCATCCCCCAGACCACCCCAAATATCACGCTCTGCCTTAAACATTTCCTTCGAGTTAGGATATTTTTTTTGATTGAGCAAACGCCACCAAAAACGTAGTTGGCCGCGTATCTCTGTCGCACGAATAGGCATGAGCTGATCAACTTCCCCTGCCTTAACACCGCCGCCAAACATCGGTGTGACGAGTTTGCATTTATATACTTTCCATTGCTCTTGCGTGGCTTTGGAGTCAAGTTGCTTTCCCAGAATTTCCGGGTCAAGCGTTGATGGTGCAGGTCTTGCCATGTTGTTTTCCCCTTTTCAATTTCAAACCGCGCTCGTTACTTCGGCGGATTCTAGTATGAAGCGCAATTTTGAATAATGCAGGTCAGGTGGGTGAGATGCGGTAGCATCAATGCCCTTTGACCAGCCAGTCGAAATTGCACAAATGAACTATACACATATCACCC
>Ga0182030_10004193_pt1 | contig 30745 bp, 23 predicted proteins | sample 812S3MmetaG_FD_121299 | JGI IMG/M metagenome (GOLD analysis project Ga0182030, IMG submission 121299) | Permafrost microbial communities from Stordalen Mire, Sweden - 812S3M metaG (Illumina Assembly) | ecosystem: Environmental > Terrestrial > Soil > Wetlands > Permafrost | place: Sweden...
CGTCGGCGTGGAATCCCCGCCCGACCTCGATTTCAGCGAGCCGGCCGCGCGCGGCCGCTTTCACCTCTTCTTCGGGCGCTGCCTCATGGACCCGTCCCCGGAAATCGTCCAGGACCTGAACGAAATGTTCGCGGACATCACCAGCCGGTTCTTCGAGCTCATGCGGCTGGCGAGCCCTGATCTGACTCAGGCCGAACTCGACTGGCGCATCAACTGTGTGTTCGGCACCGTGAGCTTCGCGCAGTTGTACGGCGAGCGCATCGGCCGCTTCGTCGGGACCGAGGCCGATGTGGGCGGCGAGCTTGCCTCGAAATGGGTGATGCATTTCATCACGCAGGGAGTCGCCGCGCCGCCGCTGCCTCAAGCGGGGACGCCGTCATCCCCGCGGCTCGCGCCCGCCGGGCTGCGCAGCCCGCGCCCATCCATCGTCAACAGGAGAAAACCCAGATGAACGTGACCTACGACTATAAGGACAGGATTGTTCTCGTAACCGGTGGCGGTTCCGGCATAGGCCTCGCCAGTTCCAAAGCCTTTGCGGCGGCCGGCGCGTTCGTCGTCATTGCCGACCTGTCGGCTGACAATGGCAATGCAGCGGTTGAGGCCATCCGCTGCGCCGGCGGCTGGGCGGAATTCCGCCGGGTCGACGTGGCCAACGAGGACGAGGTCGTCGCGATGGTCGAGTTTGTGAAACGCACGCATGGGCGCCTCGATGTCGCCCACAACAATGCCGGCATCGAGGCGGTGACGGTACCCTTGGCGCAAGTGCCGTCGGACAACTGGCGCAAGGTCATCGATGTGAATCTGAGTTCGGTGTTCTATTGCCTCAAGGCCGAGATACCGGTGATGGTGGCCCAGGGCGGCGGCGCCATCGTCAACACGGCGTCCGCGGCCGGCCTGATCGGCGGCTTCAATCTCAGCGTCTACACGGCCGCCAAACACGGAGTCGTGGGGCTCACCAAGGCGGCTGCGATGGATTACGCCACCCAGGGTGTGCGCGTGAACGCCTTGTGCCCGGGCGCGATCGACACGCCGTTCCTCGCCCAACTGCCCAAGCCGTTTCTCGAGCGTCTGATTTTCGGCACGCCGATGACGCGTTTGGGCAAACCCGAGGAGATGGCTCAGGCGGTGCTCTGGCTCTGCTCGGACGCGGCGTCTTATGTCACCGGCCACTCCCTGTCCGTCGATGGCGGCACGGTGCTGGGAGGCATCGGCACGCGCTTCGACGACCTGATGGACATGGCCGCGCCGCCCTCCGCTTGAGCGGCAGCCTAACTTTTCGGTAGGACACCGTCCCCGAAACGAACCGTATGCTCCCTGCCGGCTGTATCGGCCGGAAGAATATATTTCGGAAGGGGGGAGTCCATGCGTGTCGAGTCCAGACTGTGTTTGCTGTCGAGTTGCGCCGCGTCGCTGCTACTGCCGCTGATGGCGCATGCCGCGCCGGGCGAGGGCGCCGTGCTCGAGGAAATCGTGGTCACCGCGCAAAAAAAATCCGAAGACCTCCAGAAGGCGTCCATCGCCATCGACGTCGTCAAATCCGAGGATCTGGCCAGTTCCGGGGTGAAAAACGTCGTCGACCTGCAGGACATCGTCCCCGGACTGCGCTTCGTCGCCGCCGACCAGATGACCGTGCAGATCCGCGGCCTCGGCACGATCAACGACAATCCCGGCGTGAGTTCGGCGGTGGGCTATGCGGAGGATGGGGTATACCTCGCCCATCCGCCGGCGGTGACCCCTGTGCTCCTGGATCAGGAACGCGTCGAGGTGCTGCTGGGCCCTCAGGGTACTCTCTATGGCCGCAACACCAACGCGGGCGTGATCAACTTCATCAGCCGCGATCCGTCGACCGACAAGGTGTCGGGGTTCGTGAAGCTGGGCGGGGGAAACTATTCCGCCGTCAATTCCGAGGCGGCGATCAACCTGCCGCTCAACAGCGACTGGGCGCTGCGAGTCAGTGCGGGGTCGGAAAAGCACAACGGCTATGCCGACGACGGCACGAACAACTTGAATTCCTGGTCGACGCGCGCCAAATTACTGTACGCACCCAGCGCCGACTTTTCTGCGAAGCTGACCTTGGAAGGGGGCCGCCGCGATTCCCTGGGCCAGGGATACAACGGATTTTGTCCCCCGGGCAACCTCGACCCGTTCTGCGCGAAGGTACCCTGGCAGCCGTGGGTCGGCTTCTCGCCGCCGCCGGCAGGCCTGATCAACAACGACAAGGTATTCGGGGGCGCGCTCGATCTGAAAGCCAACCTGGGTTGGGCCGACCTGACGTCGATCACCGCCTATCGCGGCTACGACTTCTACGCAACGACCTCGCCGTCGGCGAATCCGACGACCGGTCAGCCGAACTTCCTCTACTCACATCCAGACCACAGCCGTTCGGTCACCGAGGAGATCCGGCTTTCCAACATCCAGAGCGAGAAGGTGTCCTGGGTCGCCGGCGTGTTCTATTCGCACGAGTCCGAGCCCTCCTATGTGCGCTTCGATTATTTCAATACGATCCTGCAGAACCCGGCGTTCGTGAATCCGCCGGCGCCTCCCAACTTCTACGAGCAGCTGACGGTGCAGTCGCAAACCGACCGGTCGATTGCCGCCTTCGGCGACGTGACGGTGCCCCTCACGGATCAATTCCGCCTGCGGGCTGGGGTGCGTTATACGAACGAGAAGAAGGATGCGAGCGGCACCATCGACACCGGCGCGACGGGAATATTCGCGGCACCGACCGAATACAACACCGCCAGCGAGAGTGATTCAAAGTTCACCTGGAAGGCGGGTGCCGATTTCGACGTCACGTCGAAGAACCTGCTGTACGCGACGGTCAGCACGGGTTTCAAGTCGGGTGGACTCAACAATCTCCCGGCGGACGTTGGGGTGACCACCTACGCGCCGGAGACGGTGACCGCGTTCGAGTTGGGCTCCAAAAACCGCTTTGCCGAGGATCGGGCGCAGGTGAACCTGTCGCTGTTCCGGTACAACTACAAGAACTACCAGACCTTCGAGTTTTACCAGCCCGGCAGCGGTCCGAATGCCGGCTCCACGCTGTTTCCGACGCTGAACTCGCAAACCGCCACGTTCGAGGGCGGCGAGATTTCCACGGAATTCGTCCTGACCAGTGCGGATCGTTTGGGGCTCAGTCTGAATTACCTGCACAATAAATTCGACGATTTCGTGGTTGCGCTGCCATATGCCCCGGTGGTCGACCTCTCCGGCACCGACGTGCCGCTGTCGCCGAAACTGGCCGCTGTGCTCTCGTATCAGCACGTCTTTCAGCTGGGCGGCGCGGGAAGCCTGACTGCGGGTGCTGACGCCCACTATTCCGACTCCTACGTGGTTTCGGGCAATCAGGGCAACTTTGCCAACGACGCCGTCTACGTCCAGCCGTCGTATACGAAGGTCAACGCCAACCTCACGTGGCGCTCGGTCGGGAGTGGCTGGACGGTGTCTGCGTTCGTGCGCAACCTGGCGAACAAGGCCACGATCAACACCGTCGCGGGCGGATACCCGGCGCTGCCGGACTTCTTTCTGATCAATGCGATGATCGATCCGCCCCGCACGTTCGGGGCTTGGGTGCAGAAGGATTTCTGAGTTTCTGCACGCAGCGGATCCCGGCCTCTAGCCCGCCGCGGCGTTCGCGGCGAGGGCGCGAAGCGCCTCGATGCGCTCCAGGCAGAACGCCCGGAATCCTTTGGGCTTGCGGCCGGTCAGATGCTCGACGTCGTCGCTCCGCACGGCGAAACGGCCGTTGCGCGTTTCGCGCTCGTACGAAACCATGTCGTCGCTGCACCACTCGAAGCCGCCGACATTGAATTCGTTGACGGCCGTGCGCGGGATGCCGATCGAGTCCAGGAACGCGTACATCTGCGCTCCGGCCCGACGATGTTGTAAGTGCGGTTCTCATGCCCGCTCCCGGTCAGCACCGCGACCGCCGAGTCGACACAGTCGACGCGGTCGACCAGATTGACCTTGCCGTCACCCGCGCACATCCGCCATTGGCCGGTGGCGATCGCGGCGGGCATCGCGGCGTTGAAGATGGAATCACCGTACATGCCGTCGCGCAGGATCGTATAGGCGAGGCCGCTGGCCTTGAGCAGCTGCTCGGTGCCGTGGTGGTCGATGCACACCAGCGCCGTGTTGCCCTCATCGGAGCCGAAATACGACGTGTACGCGATCCGTCGTACCCCCGCGAGCTTCGCGGCCTCGATCGCATCGCCGTGCTGCCTGATGCGGTGTCCGACCTTGTGCCCGCTGATGAGCAGCATCTGTTCGGCCCCGCGCGCGGCCGGCACGAGCGACTCCGGACGGTCGAAGTCACCGAAGCGCACATCGCACCCGAGCTTTGCGTATTCCGCGAGCTTGTCCGGCTTGCGCGACATCAGGATGAGCTCCGTTGGGTCCATTTGAGTGAGCAGCCGCTCGAGGGTCATGCTGCCGAAATTGCCCGAAGCCCCTGTAATCAATGTTTTCATGGTTGTCACCCGGTATGCGTTGGTATGGCGATCCACACGGGATTTTGCGTCCCTGCGTCGCGCAGGCCACCTGCCGAAGAGTAAGGGCGCTGCCGGGATTGATCGCCATCCCCCTATCCTCTGGGGAGGGGACCGGCCGTCGGTGTGGGGAGACAATGGAAGCCGAGAAACGACAAACCCGAGGATCCTGCATGAATTCCGCACTCACCCTCAACGACCGGCTGGCGATCGAGATGGCCTGTCAACGACTCGTCCACGTCTACCTGCGCGCCCTCGACGGAGGCGACCCGGACGGAGTCGCGGACTGTTTCGCCGAACCGGGGGTGCTGGCGCGACCCATGCAGCCCGACCAGCGCATCGAAGGGCGCGAAGCCATCCGGGTTTCCATGCGATCCCGACCGAAGGGCCTCGTCACCCGCCATCTCGCGACCAACGTGATCATCGATGTCGCCTCCCCTCTGGCCGCCACGGGAGTCAGCCTGTTGACCATGATCGGCTGCACGCCGGGCGAGGGGGCCCGTCCGCCGTTTGAGTCGGCGGGCCCTGTCTATTTCGGCGAGTTCCGGGACCGCTTCATCCGTGTCGGGGGCGAGTGGAAATTTCTCGAGCGACTGGGATCCATAGCGGTGAAATACTAGCAGGCCGATCCCTATCTTCACGGATAGGTCCGTCCGCTGTGGCACGCGTCGTATGCTCCTTGCCTGCCAAAGCCCTGGGGGGGATTTCATGCTACATCGAGTCGGAGGGGTCGGGAGTCTGCCGTTCGCGGGGTTCGCCGCGGCGACCGCCTTCAACCAGCGCAAAGTCGAGGAGGCGTTCTCCCGGTACGTGGGTCTGTCCCAGCCGATGCCGGAAAAGTCCCTCAACGACAACACGATGTTCTAGGCCGATGGCACGGAACCCGGGTTAGTCATCATGGAAGCAGGTGCATTCGATTACGTGATTGCCGGAGGCGGGACGGCGGGCTGCATTCTGGCGGCTCGTCTGAGCGAGGATCCGGCGATTCGGGTGCTGCTGCTCGAAGCCGGCGGGACGCCCGATTCCATCTGGATTCGCATGCCGGCCGGCATGGGACGGCTGTTCGTGAATCCCCAATTCAATTGGGGATTCATTGCGTACGCAGGGCCCCAGCATGCGGGCCGCGAACTGTATCTTCCCCAGGGCAAGGTGCTGGGTGGGTCCAGTTCGATCAACGGCATGGCCTTCGTGCGCGGCCATCGCGAGGACTACGATCATTGGCGGGATCGGGGTGGCATGGGATGGGATTGGAATTCCGTATTGCCGTATTTCAAGCGTCTGGAACGGCACGTTGGCCCGCCGTCGCAGGAGCGCGGTTCCAGCGGTCCGCTCGGCGTGTCGGAGCCCGCATTCCGGCACCCCTCCTCCCGCGCGTTCATCGAGGCGGCCGTGGCGGCCGGCATTCCACGCAATCCGGATTACAACGATGAATCGCAGGAAGGCGCCGGGTTTTTGCAATTCAGCATCCGTGGCGGCCGGAGAGATTCCGCCTACCGGGCATGGTTGGAGCCGGCGCTGGAACGTCGAAATCTGCGGGTCGCAACCGGCGCGCACGTGCTGCGTCTATTGATCGAGCGCGGCAGCGCCGTCGGGGTGAGTTTCAGCCAGTCGGGACGAGTGCAGGAGGCGAGAGCCCGCCGCGAGGTGATTCTCGCCGGGGGTGCCATCGGCTCACCGCGCATCCTGCTGCATTCCGGCATCGGGCCGGCGGCGGATCTTCGGCGGGCCGGTGTGCCGGTGGTGCACGACCTGCCGGGAGTCGGTCAAAACCTCGTCGATCACCCGTACCTGCAGCCCACCTACACGGCGACGGAGCCCCGGCATTCGCTCAATCGGCACCTGCGCGGATGGCGCGTCTATGCGCACGGCGCCGGGTGGCTCGTCGGCGGTCGCGGGCCGCTGACCATCGGTGCCTCACAGGCCGTCGCGTTCGTGAAGCTGACGGGGGAGGACCGGCCGGGACTGCAAATCAACTTCCGCCCGATCAGCTTCCAATACGATGCCAGCGGTCGGCTGAGCCCCGATCCGGTGGCTCGGGTGACGGCCGCGGTCTGCGTGCTGCGGCCCCGGTCGCGCGGTGAACTTACTCTCACGTCCGCGGATCCGATGGTGCCGCCCAAAATTCATGCGGCCTATCTCGAGGACGACGCCGATGTCGAGGCCATGGTCGAAGGCTTGGACTGGATGCGCCGCATCTTCGAACAGCAGCCACTGCGCTCGATTCTGCTGAAAGAGGACATCCCGGGTCCCGATGTCCGCACGCGGGATCAATTGCGCGCGTTCGCCCGGAGCATGACCCGAACGATGTGTCACCCGGTGGGCACCTGCCGCATGGGCACGGACGGACTGGCCGTCGTCGATCCCGAACTTCGGGTCCGCGGCGTCGGAAACCTGCGGGTCGTCGATTCGTCGGTGATGCCCACGATTGTGTCCGGCAACACGGCGGCGGCGACGTATATGATCGGCGAACGAGGCGCGGACCTCGTTCGAGCCAAATGAAACGGGAGTAGAGATATGGCACGCGAACACATCCGTCATTGGACGATCGGTGACGTTGAGATCGTCCGCATCGTGGAGATATTCGAACTGTCGGACATCAATCAGGTGATATTCCAGTCCTGCGGTCACGACACGGTTCTGCGCCATGCGTGGCTCGTGCCGAACTATGCAGCGCCGAACGGTGCTTTGAAAATGAATTTCCAGGCATTTGCGCTCCGCATCGGCGATCGCCGAATCATGGTGGATACCTGCATCGGCAACGACAAGCACCGGCAGGCGCCCATCTTTCATCAAATCCAAACCTCGTTCCTCGATGATCTGGCGTACGCCGGCTTTCCCGCGGAGTCGATCGATACGGTGCTGTGCACCCACCTGCACCTCGACCATGTCGGCTGGAATACCCGGCTCGTGGGCGACCGATGGGTGCCGACCTTCCCGAACGCACGCTACCTGTTCAATCGCGGTGAATGGGATTTCATACACGGTCTCGTGGGCAGGGAGGGGGCCGAAGTCGATCACCTGCCTGACTCCCTTCAGCCCATCTACGACGCCGGATTGGTGGACTTCGTCGACACGAATCATCAGGTGGCGGCCGAAGTGCGGCTCGAGCCCACACCGGGGCATACCCCCGGACACGTCAGCGTACGCATCGAGTCGGCGGGCAGGCGTGCCGTGATCACGGGCGACATCATGCATCACCCGGTGCAAATGGCCGAGCCGGATCAAAAAACCAATTTTTGCAACGATCACGACCAGGCGATCCGCACGCGGCGCGGCTTCCTCGAGCGGTATCAGGACCGCGAGGCTTTCGTGATCGGCTCGCACTTCTGTGATCCCACGGGCGGATGGATCGTGCGCGACGGCAGTGCGTGGCGCTTTCAGGGCGAGGAGACCTGAGAGTCCGGACGGGCCGACAACGGGTCAATACTCGGATGCGACCCCAACGAATTCACCGTCGCGGCCCCGCACGATGTCATCCTCGGCCGGAGATGCATTGATCATGAGATCGGTCTGGCCATCCGGGCCGCGCGAGTACAAGTCGTAGTCGCTGTTGAGCGCCATGCCGTGGTAGGCACGCTGCTCGCTCAAGCCCCGGCTGGCGAAATTGACATACTCGTAGGGGTGGACCCACGGATCGAGCGGCACGGGCATGCCGAGTTGATCCAACGAGTCGGGCAGTCGTCCGTGAGCTGCACGATAACGATCGATCGCCGTCTCGATGCGGCAGATCTCTTGGGTCGTGCGACGGATGCGCTCGCCTGGCACGCTGCCCGTGACGCGGGGAGCCGCGACACCTGCGGTGATGGCGAAAAAGACCACCCCAAGCAGTGTTTCGATCAGCGTAAATCCGAACGGTATGGACCCTGTCCTGCGGTGATGCTTCATGATGACCTGCTCAACACGTTGGCAGCCGGGGCGACCTGGCAAACGGCTATTCTTGCGCGTTCCAGGATTCCATCGCGCTGTTGGTCGACGCGGGAGCGACCGAACTCTGATTCCACAAGTACCCGTTGTTCCACAGGTAGCCGGCGTTCCACAGGTAGCCATTGTTCCAGAGATAACCGCTGTTCCAGAGATAGCCGCTGCTCCACAGGTACCCCTGGGTCTTCGCGAACGACTGGTTCCACAGGTAACCGTCGTTCTTGATGGCATTGCCGCTGCTGTCGACGACGTAGAATTTTCCATTCGAGGCGTTCTGGCGGGCCGGACCGCCGTAGTGGGCCGTACCGGCAATGTCCGCAGCGATATTGAGCCCTTGATTGGCGCAATTCGCGGCCGTGCTGTAGACGGCGGCGTACGCATCGATCCGCCCGGCACCCTGTTGGAACACCGTGTAGGCCGCCTTGCCGTTCTTCGCCAGGGCTGCCGACGCGGATGCGATCAAGCGGCACTTGACCTGGTCGGGCGTCAAACTCGGGTTGGCCTGCAGCATCAGGGCCACGACGCCCGTGGTGACAGCCGCGGCCTGTGAAGTGCCGGACATTTCGAACATGTCGGACTGGTCGGTGGTGAACTGCGGATAGTCCTGCGGAAGCAGTTGGGTGGCAAAATCCATGAAGGCTGATAAATGGCCGCCCGGCGCCACGAGGTCGGGCTTGACGAAACCCTCGTAGGTGGGTCCCGCCGAGGAGAACGAGGTGACGCCATCGTCGGTGGGATCATTCGGCGTGTAGTTGTCCGTCATTGCACCGACGGTGATCACGTAGGGGGTGTTGCCCGGCACGGCGATGGTCTGCGGATTCGGGCCGAAGTTTCCGGCCGAAGCCACCACGACGATTCCAGCCTGCCAGAGCTTCATCACGGCCATGTCGATGGGATCATTCCAATAGAACGATTGGGGCTTTGCGCCGAACGACAAATTGACCACACGGATGGCTCCGTACGTGGCCCGATGCGCGAGAATCCAATTCAGGCCATTGAGCACATTCGCGTAGGTGCCATTACCGTTGCCGTCGAATGCCTTGACGTTGATCAGTTTGACCATCGGCGCGATGCCGCGCGGCTCGCCGTCCTGAAGCGGATCCACCGTATTCGAACTTGCGATCAGGCTCGTGATGTGCGTGCCATGGCCGTAGGTGTCATCCACGCAGGGGAATGCGGCGCACGGATGTGCCGCGTCCACCAGCTTATTGTTGATGGCGTCGTACTGGGCCATCATGCGGTTGTTGCCGTTCAGATCCACCATGGTGTAGGTCGGCCCAGTACTCTGAAATACGCCGCTGTCGAGAACGGCAACCGTCACTCCCGAGCCATTGATGCCCTGCGACGCCAGCTCGTTGACGCCGATCATCGCCCGCTGGTAGATGTCGGGAACCACGCCCGAACTTTGCGTGGCGAGAGGTTGGTCGGAAAACATTTCGATATGGGGAGCTTTACCCAGTCGGGCGGCTTGACGGGCCGTCAGCTGCGCGGATACCCCGTTGATGATGGGTAGTTCATGCGTCACTCGTCCGCCGACGCGGTTGACGGCGCGGAGCGCCATTGCCGTATCCGGCGCTTCGACGATGTATTCCCGGCGAGGTGTCGCGGCCCCGGCGTACGCTGCGAGCAGCGTCATGCCCATTGCCACGGCCAGCCCAGTGCTGCGAGCCCGGGTATTGAGTATCGTCGCCATGGATTGTGCTCCCTTTCGAAAACGTTGCTGGCTGGTCGTATTGCCGGTGGCCATTGCACCGCAGAGCCGGTTGCGCCGCGGTGCAATATTCGACACGCGAAGGGCGGGGAAATGTGAGCGGCGTCAAATAAGCGGTCGGTTAAATCGCGTCCGGGATGTCGACATAATCTCTAAGCCACAGCGAATACGGGTCTTGCGGCGGGTGCGCGGACGCTACGACGGCTGGGTGTCGCCGCGGCGCACGTTGCGGCCGTAGTATTCATTGACGGTATCTTCCGGACGGAAGCTCGGGCGGCGCAAGTCGAGGCGGCCCTCCCGCTCGAGCGCCTCCGGATCCCGTTCCAGCATTCGGACGATTGACTCGACGTCGCCCGTGGATGCGGTTCCCGCCCAGCCGATCCAGCCGTTGCGCTGCTTCTTCGCGTGGTATAGCGCCGCGTCCGCAACGGCGAGGCATTGCTCCCATGGCAGCGCCAGCGGCGCATCGCGCACGAAAGGATAGCGCGAGAACCCGATCGAACAGCTGGTGCGCGCCGCCTTGCCGTCGCCGAGGCGGAAGATTTGTTTGGCAACCCGCATGCGGATCCGCTCCGCCAGGTGTTCCGCCGCGTCCAGGTCTTCGTTCTTCACCACGATCACGAATTCGTCGCCACCCCATCGCGCTATGAAGTCCGTACTCCGGCAGCAGTGCCGGATGATCTCGGAAACCTGAACGAGGATTTGATCGCCCGCTTCGTGGCCGTGCAGATCGTTCACCGGTTTCAGGTGATCCAGGTCGACGATCAACAGGGAGAATGTCGGCGTCGTGCCCGGCGCCTCGTCGCGCACCGCTTTGAGCAGCGCCTCCATCGCGTCGCACAAATAGCGGCGATTGCCGAGACCGGTGAGCGGATCGGTGATGCTGGCCTGCTGCAGCTGCCGATTGACACGCTCGAGCTCCTCATTGCGCTTGCCGAGTTCCGCGGTTCGATCGCGGACGTCCTGCTCGAGCCGATGCGCATAGAGCGCCTCGCGGCGCAGCTTCTTGGACTGGTAATTCCACACGGAAAAGATCACGAGCCCCAAGCCGAGGATATAACCGGCGTACGCCCACGGGGTCGCCCACGGCGCCGGATCCACGACCATCGGGATGGCGAGACCCGCCTCATTCCATTTGCCGTCGCTGTTGGCCGCGCGGACGCGGAACGTATAGTTGCCGCCCGCGAGGTTCGTATAGGTGACTCGGTGCTTCGAACCCGCCTCGACCCATCCCTTGTCGAATCCCTCGAGCATGTAGCTGTAACGATTGTCCTCGGGAGAGGCGAAGTCGAGGGCGGCGAATTCGAAGCTGACGATGTCGTCCCGGTAGCCAAGTGCGATATTGCGCAGATGTTCGTGGGGCACGGTGGTGGGCGAGGGCTCGTTCAACTTCAGGAAGGACGTGAGCACCACCGGCGGAGCACTGTCGTTGAACTGGAGGCGTTCCGGCAAAAACGCGTTGTAGCCATTCGGGCCGCCGAAGAAGAGCTCTCCGTCGGGGCTTCGATAGTGGGCACCGAAGTTGAATTCATCGCCCTGCAGCCCGTGCGAGCGGCGGAAGTTTCGCGCCTCATGGGTCTCCGGGTCGAAGCGCGAGAGGCCTCGATTGGTGCTGAGCCACAGGCGGCCGTTCGAGTCGGGTTCGATGCCGTAGATGGTCGTATTCGGCAGGCCGTCCGACTCGGAGAAGTTTCGAAACCGAACTGTCGCTGGATCGAGTGCCGAACCGACGACCTCATCGAGGCCGCCGCCGCGGGTTCCAACCCAAACGCGGCCCCGATCATCGACACGCACGGCGTAGACCGTGTCCGCGCTCAATGTATGCGCATTGCGCGGATCGTGGGCGAAGCGGGTCATCTGTCCCGTCACCGGGTCGAGCAGACCGAGTCCGGCGCCGTCCGTGCCCACCCAGATCCGGCCGGATCGATCCTCGGCAAGCGCCGTGGCGCGATCGTGCGACGGGGTCAACGGATTCGCAGGATCCGTTGGGTAGCGCGTGAAACGGCCGGTCGCACGGTTGAGCAGCGATACGCCGCCGCCGAACGTTCCCACCCAGATCCGGTCTCGCGAATCCTCCAGCAGCGACATCACTCCGGCAGCACCAAGCGACGTGGGGTCCTGCGGATCGAACCGGTACGTCGTGAAGCGCTGGGTATTCCGATCGAAGCGACCGAGGCCCGCATTCATCGTCCCGGCCCACAAGGTACCCTCATGGTCGACCGTGAGGGCCATGACTCGATCGTCCGGCAAGCTTCCGGGATCGGCCGGCAGATGATGGTAAAGACGGGTCTTACCCTGCTCACGATCGATCGCCTCGAGCCCGGCGCCGAGATTGGAGATCCAGAGGGTCCCGGACCCATCCAGCGCGAATGCGGCGACGTTGCCGGCCTCACCACCATTGCTCGATTCGTGTGCCTGATGGCCGAAGGACCACGATCGGGAATTCCATTTCGCGACTCCGCCCGCTTTCGTTCCGATCCAGAGCAAACCGCCGCGGTCCTCGTAGATGGAGATCACGTTGTCGTCCGGCAGCGTCGCAACGTCCGCAGGGTTGTGCCGATAGACGGCGAAGCGGCCGGCCGACCGATCGAACAGTGCCAGTCCTGCGGAAGTTCCGATCCAAAGGCGATGCGCATCATCCTCGAACATCGTCTGAATGCGGTCGCTCGGCAAACTCAGCGCGTCGGCGGGGTTGTTGCGATAGACGGTGACCGTTCCGGAACTCCCCTCGCGGCGCACGAGACCGGCGTTCGTGCCGATCCACAATTCACCCTGTGTATCCTCGAGCAGGGCGTTGACCGCCGAGTCGCCGGGCGACTTTGCGGGAAGCTGTGCGAGCATGGCCGCCTGGCCGCTCACATGACCGGTGGCCGGATCAAGCCGGTCGAGGCCGACGCTGGTCCCCACCCACAGCATGCCGGCGCGGTCTTCGAGCAGACTCAGAACTGAGTCGCTGCCCAGGGTCATCTCCGGAGCGCCGGCGCGCCCGAAGTGCTTGGAAGTTCGATGTGCGCGGTCGATTGCGATCAGCCCCGCGCCGCGCGTCCCGATCCAGAGCAAGTCGTGGCGGTCGACGTGCAGCGCCCTTACCTTCTCCTGCGACCCGACAGGCGGTATCCCCGCAATCAACGGCAGGGATTTGAACGAGCCTGTATTGGGATCGAGTCCGAGGATTCCGCCGCCGACGGTGCCGACCCACAAGGTGCCGCCGGCGTCCACGTCGAGCGCGGACACCCAATTGTTCGGCAGTGTGCTCGCGCGGGTTCGATCGTGCACGTGGTGCCGCAGTTCGTAGCCGTCGTACCGGTCGAGACCGTCCTCGGTGCCGAACCAGAGGAAGCCCTGCCGGTCCTGTACGATGGCCATCACGCCGCCCGCCGACAGGCCATTGTCGCCGCCGAGGCGCCCGAATTGCATCGGCGCGGCCGCTAACGCCGCCGATCCGCACAACCACACGCTGCATAACACGACGGTCAGCCACACCGAATCCAGGCCCGCCTTGCGTGCAAATCCGTCAGATCGCCGCAGCATGACGCTCCTCTGAAAACCGTGCGTCGCGGTGACGGCAGAACTGCTCGAACTGCGGCGAGGGCAGGGCTGCGCTGATGTGGAATCCCTGTCCGATATGGCAGCCCCGCTGCTCGAGGACCCGTGCCTGGGCGGCAGTCTCGATCCCCTCGGCAACCAACTCCTTGCCGAGCGCCAATCCCATCGCGATGATCGCGCTGGCGATCGCCTCCCCCGTACCGCCGGGTTCCATCGCACCGACAAACGCGCGATCGACTTTGAGCACATCGATCGGCAGAAGCCTCAGCATCGCGAGGGACGAATAGCCGGTCCCGAAATCGTCGATTGCAATCCGAACGGCGTGTTCGCGGAGCGTCTGAAGCAGCCCCGGCAGCTCCTCGGCGCGCTCGGCTATCGTGGACTCGGTGACCTCCAGTTCGAGCGACCCTGGCGACAAGCCGGCCCCCTGGATTCGCCGCGCCACCTCGGCCACGAACCCGCCGTCGCGCAACTGCCGCAGTGAAAGGTTGACCGCCACCCGGCGGACATCGAGGCCCGCGGCGCGCCACTCGGCGAGACGGCGGATCGATTCCTCGATGACCCAATACCCGATGGGCACGATGAGGCCGGTTTCCTCCGCGATCGGAATGAAAACACTCGGGGGGATCGGGCCGTCGCTCGGATGAGTCCAGCGAAGCAGCGCTTCCGCACCCACCACACGCCGGCTCCGGAGTTCGATCTGCGGTTGGAAGTGCACCTCGAGTTCGCCTCGATCAAGCGCGGCTCGCAGTCCATGTTCGAGCCGAAAGCGTCGCTTTGCCTGCGCATTCATGGTTTCTTCGAAGAAGACGATGCTGCCTCCGCTGCGCCCCTTTGCGCGCCGCATCGCAATGTCGGCGTTGCGGATCAGAACTTCCGCGGTTCGGCCATCGCCCGGCGCCATGGCGATCCCCATCGATAGCGACAGCACATAGCCTATGCCGTCCGACAGAAACGGCTTTTTGAACGATGCCTCAAGGGATTCGGCCAGAGTGACCGCTTGCGCCGGATCATCGACGCTCGTCATCAGCACCATGAATTCATCGCCGATCAGCCGCGCCACCGTATCGCCGGGTGCGGCCACTGCGCGAAGACGCACCGCCGCGAGTTTCAGCAGCTCATCTCCGGCGCGATGACCGAGCGTTTCGTTGATATTCTTGAATCGGTCGATTCCAATCAGGATCACGGCGGCGTGACGCTCGCGGTTGCCGCGAGTCAGCGCCTGCCCGATGCGGTCGCGTAACAATTCGCGGTTCGCCAGTCCCGTGAGAGGATCGAAATAGGCATTGCGGTGCAGGTCCTGCTTGCGGCGCACGTGCGACACCGCCACCGACAACCGGTCGGCAATGACCGTACCGTAACCGGGCTCGAGCGAATTTTCCGGAGGGGGATCCAGCAGCAATAACGCGCCGATTAAATGGCCCCCCTCGCGCAGCGGAAAAGCGCGCGCCGCATGGAATCCGGCCTCGCCCAGCGAAACCAGGGCCGGAACCGGCGTTTCGCTCAGGGACTGAGGGACGTCGTGCTCGACCGCCATGGGCAGATCGTGCCGTGCCGTCAGGCTCGGCCTCGCGGAAAATCCGCCGGCCGCGTCGGCAATGAAGAGCATCCCATCGCCTTCCACGTCATTCAGCGCCAGCAGCAATGCAGCCCCGCCGCACGCGAGCGGGCCGGGCACGGCGGGAAGCGACGAGGCGATGAAGCGCTCGAGCGAGTCGGCCGACAATATGTCAAGGTCGACGCGGTTGAGCAACTCAAGCAGCCGTTGATTGCGGCCGAAGACGACAGACGTGTGGTCGATCGCCCGTTTGAGCTCCTGAAAGCCTCCGGCCTCGTCATTGGAGGTGGCGGAGCTTCCTGGCATCGCTCGAACGTCCTGTGCAGCTCGGCCCACCAGGGCGGCCAAACCGTCGAGCGGACGAAACGTGCGCCGGATGAGAAAGATGGCTCCGAGCAATGTCAATAGCAGGGCGGCCAGGATCCAGGGCAGGACGGCGCCGTGGAACGATTGCAGCGCCGCCTGTGCGTCGGCATTCGACCGGGTCGCCTCGATGTACCAAGGGTCGATGCCGAAGCGCGGGCGGAGGAACAGTGGCCAACGCTGCGTCACTTCATCGTCTTTCGCGGGGCCCGGCGGCAGCGTCGATGCCGCTGCGCTCTGCAGAGGTGCAGAGCGGGAGCAGAGAAGGAACGAATCGACGGGGTCGCCGATGCACACACGGATGCGGTCGGTGGACTCGTCCGCATCGCCCCAGAGATACTCCGGACGTATTCGGCCAACGGCGTATGCGGAGCCGGCAGGGGAAAGACGCCGCACCAGCACCGGAAACCGCTGCGACCCTTCGCGCCCGATGACGACGGTCGAATCGCGTTTCGCGCCACTCAGTGCACCGGCCGCGCCATGAACGATCTCAGCGACATCCAGACCAAGGTCGGCCGGCGGCACGGAAGAACCCGCGTGCCACACCGTGAGGGATGCGAAAATCGACTGTGATAGCAGGGAATGCGCCGTCGGGTCGGTGTCGGCGATCTGCTGCAGCAACTGATCGGCGGCCGTAAGGCGTGAGTAAACCGCCACACCATGACTACGTGCGCTTGCCATCAGTTGCGCCCGCATCTGGGCGTCGAATACCGAGTGCAATGCGTGATCGACGACACCGGCACCGATCACGACCGGCATCAAGGCCGCAAGTGCCACAATGCCGTACGCACGGCGCCCAACGCCCATGCGTGTTCCAAAAAAGGCGTGTCCGCCTTTCTCAGATGAGGCCTGTTTGCAGCCCTGAGGTAGCACCGGCACTCAAAGCGGGGGTGACGGGCGAAGCCGCCACCGGTGAGTCGACACAGCCAATCCTCCATGATTTAAATCGTTGCGCCGTCAGCGCGTACCAGGAGGGCACGTTAGCGTGGATCATTGCAGCAAACCGTGATTGCGGTCCGGTTCTTCTCAATGTCGGCGGCTACAGTGCATTTCTACCGATCGACGTGATTGCCATCGGACCCATGAATCCCGACTTATTCACCGCTCCGACGCTCGACGGGCTTCCAGACCTGCTGCTGCTCCTGCGCCGCGACGGCGTTCTGCTCGCCGCCGCCGGGGGCGGCCAGGTGGGTTCGCTTCGCCCACCCGCCGACTCCGTGGGTCTGAAACTGGATTCCCTCTGGCCGGAAGCCACCGCGCAGATCATCCGACGTCTCGTCCGCCAGGCGCTGTCGAGCCGTGGTGTGGTCGACGCCGCTTTTCGAGACGGCGATCACACATTCGAGGCGAGAGTCTCCGCGCAGGGCCCGGAGCGGGCGTTGTGCTTGCTTCGCCGGTCATCGGTAACGTCCGGGGAGGAAACCGACGATTCCGGCCAGTTTGCCGTGGACGCATCGCGTGTCGAGCGCCGAAGCTTCGTCCGACGTTTCAAGGAGTCCATGTCCATCGCGGCGCTGCGGGAACGTCCCACGGCGGTTGCGGTCATTCACGTCGACGGGATCGTCGATCTGTCGAGAATCATCCATAGCCAGGTCGCCGAAGAGGTCATGCGCGTCGCCATGCGCCGACTGCAAGAGCTCAGTGACGCAGGGTGCAGCCCCGGCATCGAGTGGTACGCGGGGCGGCTCAACGACAATCTGCTGGTCCTCGTGCTCGAAAGCCGCGACCGTGCGCAGGTCGAGGAAATAATCGCACGGACGTGCGACCGTCTTCGCGAACCCGTGGAGATAGGCCATTCAACCTTTCACCTGTCGCCCTACGCGGGCATCGCCATCCTCGGGCGGGATGCGGATTCGCCCAAAATGCTGCTGAATTGCGCGCGGGTTGCCGCGGGCGAGGCGAAGCGGGCGGGCGTACGGGGAGCTCGTGTATTCACCGATACGGTCCGCTTGCGCTCCCTGGCGCGCACCGACATCGCCAAAGAAATGCGCGATGCGATCGAAAATCGTGAGGTCCGATTACGCTATTCCGCACGGCGAAATCTCGCCACCGGCGCGCTGGTGGCGGCGGTCGGGTACATGCGGTGGATTCACCCGCTGCGCGGCGAGGTGTATCCGGCCGAGTTTCTGGGGGTCGCCGAGACGACCGGGGCCGCATCGTCCCTGTCGCGCGCCGTGCTCCAGTGTCTGCGCGAAAACTATCCGGTCCTCTGCGCGCGCGCCGGAGCGCAGATCCGCGTCTCGTTCGGCCCGCTGCGCCACCACATACTGCAGGATGGTTTTTTCGATGACATCATGGGCATATTGGCGGACGGCGGCCTGCCACCCGACCGGTTGGAATTGAGAATCGGCGAGCGGTCGTTGGTCGCGTGCGACCCAGGTCTGCTCGAGTCCCTTGCGCGGCGGGGAGTCAGCCTGATCGTGGATGAGGTCGGGCGCGGGCTCGGCTCATTCGACCTGTTGGCTCGCGCACCGCTGGCAGGACTGCAGCTCGACCGTCAGTGGATTCAAGGTCTGCCTCACGACCCCGCCGCACTCAAGATATGCCGCGCGGCCATCGGTCTGGCGCGGGGGATCGGTCTCCCCACGTTCGCGCGCGGTGTGGATCATGCTGCGCAACACGACATCCTGGTCGGACTGGGTTGTGAGGAAGGGATCGGCGAATTCTATGGCACGCTCGATCCGGTCGACGAGTCAGCGGCCCCGGCGGCCGCTTCCTGGCCGTGATTCGCACTGGCCGTGACGGCATTGCCGTCACGCGCAAGTCGACGCATCACCTGGGTGAAAATGGTGATGCCCTTGTCGGCGGTGGTGGGCATGATGTCGGGCGCCGGGATTTGATCGATCACTTCCTGCTGCGCCTCGATCATCACCTTGTCCTCGTTGAACGCCTGCCCGGCGATCCCCATGAGGATGTCGCGCAGGGCCGCATCGCCATGCTTGCAATGCGGACCCCACGAGAAGAAATAGCGGGAAGTCCGGGCGGTCAGCGGCGTCACCGCCTGGCTGGTGAAGTTCACGTCGCTCACGGCCTGTGAATAGTCCGGTCGCGTGAACCCGCAGGCCTCGGCCGTTCCCACCGGAAATCCGCCGGACCACATGAGCAGTACCCCGGGGGCCAGGAAGTCGTAGCTGACCCAGGCGTCCGCCGCCGGCTTCTCACCCAGCATGCCGGCGGCTTGTTTGCCGGTGACCCAGCGCTCGAAGCGCACGCCGCGGGGCAGGGCGGTGATGACGGGCCGCACCTGCGCGAAGTCCTTCGACGGACGAAAACTATTCGCGTGGACATAGGGCAGGTGGCTGAAATCGAGCAGGTTGTCGTTGATGAGCCGACCGTCGGCGGCATAGTCGAGCTGGCCGTGGCCCAGAATGTAATCGGGATGGTCGAGACCCACCGCCTCGGGAATCAACGCCTCGTCGGCTCCGGCTGCCTCGCCCATCCAGACCCATACCCACGAATGGCGCTCGACGGCGGGAAAGGCTCGAACGCGGGCGCTCGCGGGGATTTGGGGCTGGCCCGGGATCTCGACGACCTTGCCCTCGGCATCGAACAGCAACCCGTGGTACATGCAGCGCAGCCGCTCACCCTCGCAACGACCCAGGGACAATCGCGCCAATCGATGCACGCAGCGGTCCTGGAGGGCGACCAGGCGGCCGCTCGCGGTCCGGTAGATCACGATGGGCTCCCCGAGGATGCTGATCGCGAAGGGTTTCTCGTTTCCAAGGTCGACGCTCCAAGCGGCGACGTACCAGGCATTGCGCGGGTAATAGTCAGACACGGCCAATTTCCTCAAATGTCCACGCCGGCCATCATCATTATTGAACATCGTTCAATTGTCAATCGGAGCAGCCTCCCGCGATGCCTCACGCTGGCCAGCGATACCGGGGTCTGGGACACTGGCGATGACGGCAAACGAACGAGGAGCGTTGACGATGCGGTCGCGAGCGGCCCCAAAGGAGAAAAAGGCACGTGGACGGCCGGCGGCGAGCGCCCAGGCACTGGGGGCTGTGCAAATCGTCGATGTCGGGCTGCAACTGCTGCATGAGCACGGCCTTGCAGCCCTGAGCATGCGCGCATTGGCGAAACGACTGGGCGTCCAAGCTTCGGCCTTGTATTGGCATCTGGGCGACAAAAACGAGCTCGTGGCGCACATGTCGTGGCGCTTCTATCAGGGGGCAATCGATGCGGCGGCCGGCAGCAAGACGAGCGGGGAATGGCTGCGGCGCTTCGGGGTGTCCTTTCATGGCGCTCTCTTGGCGCACACGGACGCCGCCCAGCTGTGTGCGATCGCCCGCCCGCAAGGTCAGGATCCCAAAAGCACCGGGGATATGCTGGCAGCTCCGCTGATGTTCTTGGGACTTGCGCGGGAGGATGCACTGATCCGGCTCGCGTCGGTGATCTCCCTCGCCCTGGGTTGGGCGGTCTACGAACAGAGCGAAGCGCAGCGGAACTATCTCGCCCAAATGATCGCCCTGGATGCGGGATTTGAAATAGCGCTGCGAGCGCTGCTCAGCGGCTTTTCGATCGATCCTGCATTGTCGAGCGCTGCGCGATTGCGAATCTCTGGCTGAATGTGATTCCCTGATCGGCGTATTGAAGAAGGAGAGGTCAATTTCGAAGGACCTGAAGTGCGGGCCACGCCATACTTCAACGCAACGGAGAGGAGGAGCTGCGACTCTTTGCCGCCGGGCTCCCGTGGGCCGAGTATTTGGCGGCTCAGACCACCTACAAGGTCAAGGTGCAGCCCGTGCCGGGATACCTGCATCAGGTCGCAGGGCCGCGCAGTTTGTCGGTGCTCGAGCGTGTGACGGGCGAGAGTCTGCGGGACTTGGCCTTTCTTCGGTTCCGACAGGCGAAGATCGGGGGGAAGACCGTGGATGTCGCGCGCATCGGCATGTCCGGCAATCTGGCGTACGAAGTCCGGGGACCCCTGGCCGCGATCGATTTGGAGGTCGCGGAAATCGGGACCGAGGTCATCGTTCAGTGGGGCGATCTTGGCCGGCGCATCAAGAATGTGCGCGCGACCGTCGAGCGCTTCCCTTATCTTGCGGAGGGTCGCAATGACGAGGTGGACACGGCGGCCACGGGCATCGGGTAACTGCGCTGAGTAGACCATGTGCGTGGCCCGCCCAGACGCACTTTCACAATTGATCCTATGAATGCAAGCCATCGAGCAAATCGGTTATGCCCGATGCATCTGTTCCTGTAACGTCACGCTGGGTTTGGAGGATGCTGGCCGGATGAGGTGAATCCTTGGTGAGGGAGCGAAAGCTGTTGATCGTGGGGGGTGGCTTTGCCGGGATGGCGCTGGCCATGCGCATGCGCGAATTCGGCTGGGTGGTGGACCTGGTCGAGATCGATCCCGAATGGCGCGTCTATGGGGCCGGCATCAGCATCACGGCACCGACCTTCCGCGCTTGCAGGCGCTTGGGCGTGGTCGATGAGTTGATTTCAGGCGGGTTTGCCAGCCATCAGGGGGTGCGCATCTGCGCGCCAACCGGGCAGGTTGTCGCCGAAATACCGGCGTGGCCGATCGAACCGGGATTGCCGACCATGGGCGGGATCATGCGCCCGGTGTTGCACGAGATCCTGTCGCGACGCACGCGTGCGGCCGGCGTGAATGTGCGCCTGGGTGTCTCCGTGCGAACCTACGCCGAGGACGGTGACGTGGTTCGCGTGGAAACCAGCGACGGCGCCTCCGGCAACTACTCGCTCGTGGTGGCGGCGGACGGCGCATTCTCAAAGATGCGCGGTCTCGTATTTCCCTCGGCCGCGGTCCCCAAGTACACGGGTCAATATTGCTGGCGTCTCATTGCCGATCGGCCGCCGGGTATCGACGGTGTCCACTTCTACATGGCGGGCGCCGTCACGGCAGGCGTCATGCCGACTTCGGCGAACCAAATGTACATGTTTTTGCTGCAGGCGGAGCCGCAGAAGGTGCGGGTCGATGAGCCTACGCAGTGGCGCCGCCTCAAGGAACTGATGGCGCCGTTTTCCGGCCTCCTGGGCACGCTGCGAGAGGGATTGTCGGCGAGTTCCGAGATCATCTGCCGGCCCCTGGAAGCCATTTTGCTGCCGCGGCCCTGGCACCGCGGACGGGTGCTGCTGATCGGCGACGCGGTGCATGCCACCACGCCACATCTTGCCTCCGGTGCGGGCATCGCCATCGAGGATGCCCTGGTGTTGAGCGAAGAGTTGGCGCAGGAGGGCTCCATCGAACAGGCCCTGCTGAGGTTCGAGGAGCGGCGTTGGGAGCGATGCCGGTTGGTGGTTGAGAATTCCGTCCGCATCGGACAGATGGAGCAGACGCATGGCGATCCAGCGGCCCTCAAGACCTTGATGGCGGAATCCGAAGCGGCCTTGCGCCAGGACATTTAGCCGATGCGAAGCACCATCGTGTCGCAGTGAGCCGCCATTGAACGTGCTGGTCATCGGTGCCGCGGGCTTCGTGGGCCGCGCTCTCATCGCAAGGCTCGCGGCCACGGCGGGCATCGAGTCGCTCACATTGGTGGATCAGCACGACTTTCCCTTGCCGGCCGGCGCGACCATGCCCACCATCAAGAGAATCGGCGATTTCGGCGAGCCGAAATTCCGTCAATCGATCGTATCCAATGTGCAGGCGGTGGTGATGCTCGCCGCCGTGCTCGGCGGGGCCGCCGAGGCGAATTACCGGCGGGCGCGGCGCATCAACGTGGACGCCACGCTATCGCTGCTGGAGGTGCTGCGTTCTTCGGCCCAACCGCCGCGCGTCGTGTTCGCGAGCAGCATCGCGTTGTTCGGCGTGCCGTTGCCGGACCTCATCGACGATGCCACACCCGCGCGGCCGACCCTGATCTACGGCGCCCAAAAGCTCATGCTGGAAGTGGCATTGGAACATTTTACCCGCAGATCATGGCTTGACGGTGTCGCGCTGCGACTTCCCGGAATCGTCGCGCGCCCGGGAGCGGATGCCCAACTCAAGTCGGCGTATCTCAATCAGATCTTCTACACCCTGCGCGATGGGGGCGAAATCGCATTGCCCGTCTCCCGCGACAGCACCGCCTGGCTCATGTCCTCGGCAAAAGTGGCCGAGAACATCGTTCACGCGCTTCATGTGCCGCGCGCCGAGCTCGGCGAGACCTGTGCACTGAACCTGCCGTGCCTCCGGACCACCATGGGCGATCTCGTCGAGGCGCTGCAACGTGAGTACCCACACGGTCGCGCGACAGTCGATTATCGCCCGGAGCCCGCCATCGAAGCGCAGTTCGGCCGTTATCCGCCGCTCGTGGCGGCGCGCGCCCGGCAACTGGGTTTTGCGGCCGACGAATCTCTCGAGGCATTGATTCGCGGTGCCATGCCGGCGACCCTGACCGTGCCGTGAAAGTCCTCAGACGGCGCCGCCGGCATGTGTCGCGGTCTCCTGCAGCAGTTTCCGCAACCACAGGCTGCCGGGGTCGCGGTCCGCGGATCGATGCCATTGGACCGCCTCGGTGAGCGGCGGAATCGAGAGGGGAGGCGCCAGGACCTTCAACGGAATGAAGCGCCGGTAATATTCCGCCATGCGCCGATGCACGGTGGCGATGCGATGGGTGCCGATGATGAATTGCGGCAGCAGATTGAAGTTCATCGCGATGACTTCGATGCGGCGGGTGTGCCCGTGCTGGCTCAGGAACCACTCATCGATGGCGGGCACGTGGCCCCGGGAGAACTGGACCACCACGTGACCCAATGCCAGGTATTGGTCGAGGGTGAGCGTGTCCGCGACCGCCGGGTTGTCCGGACTCACGATGCAGACGTAATCGTCGACGAACAGGGGTTCGAACGGATGATCGGGGGATAAAAAATCCCGCGGCATGATCAAAAAATCCACCTCCGCCCGATCGATGAAATCCGTTGGCGCCGATTCGTTGTTGTTGAGCAGCTCGAATCCGACCCCCGGAGCGAGAGCGGCCGCCCTCCGGGCAACACCGCTCATGAGCACGCTGGCCACGTAGTCCGACATCATCAGCGTGAAGCGCCGGTTGGACGTCGACGGATCGAACGCAGGTTTGGCGGCCACCGTCGTTTGAATATCGATCAGGATCCGCCGCACCGGAGCGGCGAGGCTCTCCCCGAGCGGCGTGGGAACCATTTTACGGCCCACCTGCACCAATAGGTCATCCTCGAAGTAGGCGCGCAACCGGGCCAGCCCGGAACTCATGGCCGACTGGGTCAAATGCAGGCGCACGCCGGCCGCCGTGATGCTCCGCTCGGTCAACAGAGCATCCAGGGCGACCAGCAGGTTCAAATCGAGTTGGTTGAAGCGCATGTCGGGCTCGAGCGGCGCTTGAGGCGCCTTCTGCCGCGCATGGTAAGGCATTTTCGACGGGCCGGCCTCAGGCATCGATATCATCAATTCGTGGCATTGCTGCAATCGTCTACGGGGGCGTCGATTGTTGGGTAACATTCCACACCCATGTTCCGCTACTTTCCCGGCAATTACGTTTGGAATCTTTCGGTCGATCTGGCCATCGAAATGGGTGCGCGGATCGGAGAGATCGAGGCGATGTGTGCGCCGCTGCTCGAGGCGTCGAAGCAGCCTGATGCGCAGGGGTCGCGCGCGTTTGCCGGGAGCTGGGTGACGATGGCGGAGCGTCTGGCGGAGCTCGCGCGGGAAGACGAACGGCGCGGACGGATGATTTCCGCGGGCGATAAGCTCGCGCGCGCCGCGATCTATCTGCTGACGGCCGAGCGCATGCAAAGTCACTCGAATCCGGGCCGGGCCGAGCTGTACGCGCGCATGCAGCAGACCTTCGGACGCGCGATGGCCTTGACGGGGGCGAATTGCGAGCGCATCGAAATTCCGTACGCCGGCGCTCATCTCGCCGGACTGTACGTGCGGGCGGAGGGCGTGTCCGGAGCGGCACCCTTGTTGGTCCAGCTCAACGGCCTCGACAGCACCAAGGAGATGAAGTACTTCATCGGTCTGCCGCAATGGCTCGCCAAGCGCGGCGTCTCCTCGCTGGTGCTGGATCAGCCCGGCAGCGGCGAGGCGCTGCGGCTGCACGACATGAAGGCCGTCTACGATTCAGAGCGTTGGGCCTCTCCCGTCGTCGATTACCTTCAGTCCAGAGCCGACGTCGACGGCCGGCGTGTTGGTCTCGAGGGTGTCTCGCTCGGCGGCTACTTCTGTCCGCGGGCGGTCGCTTTCGAACCGCGTTTTGCGCTCGGCGTGTGCTGGGGCGCCAACCATGATTGGCGCGACGTGCAAAAGAAAAGGCTCCAGCGGGAAGGCAGCTTCCCGGTGCCGCACTACTGGGAGCACGTGCGCTGGGTATGGGGCGGCAGGGACGTGGCCGAATTCATGCAGATTGCGGAGAACGTGCATTTGGATGGGGTGCTCGATCGGATCCACGTACCGTTTCTGGTGACTCACGGCGAGAAGGACTCGCAAATCCCGGTGCATTGGGCCGAGCGCACCTACGAGCAGCTCATCAACAGTCCGAAGCGCGAGCTCAAAATATTCACCGAGCGCGAAGGCGGAGTGCAGCACTCGAGCTTCGATAATTCGGCCAATGCGGGGGCGTACATCGCCGATTGGGTCGCCGAGAACCTCGGCGGTCGGACGGCAAACGGAGGACCGGCATGAAAATCATCGGACCGGAGACGCTCACGTTCGGCGTCGACGAGGTGGAGGCGTGTGCCCGGTACCTCACCGATTATGGGCTGCGGCCGGTCGGGGTCGATGCGTCGGGTGGGCGCTTCGAGGCCCTCGACGGCACCGCGGTGATCCTCCGTCATCGGGAGGATCCCGGCCTGCCGGCCGCGCTCGGCACGGCGAGCATGCTGCGCAAGACGCTGTACGGTGTCACCGACGGCGCCGCCCTTGCCGCGATTGCCGCGGAACTCGGCAAGGACCGCGAGGTGCGCGCGCTCACCGACGGATCGATCGAAACGCTCGATGACATGGGGTTCGCCATCGGCTTTCAGGTGACCGCCCGTCGGGTGCTGCAGCTCCCGGCCGAGGCGATCAACGCGCCGGGAACACCCGTGCAGCGGCCGGCGAACGTGGTCGGCGTGGACGAGCGCGCCGTGATCGTGCCGCGCACGCTCTCGCATATCGTGTATTTCGTGCCCGATGCCGTCAAGGCGGAGGCATTTTACGTCGAGCGTCTCGGGTTCAAATGCACCGACCGGTTCATCGGCGGGGGGCCCTTTCTGCGTCCGGCGGCCAATCCCGAGCACCACACGCTGTTCCTGATCCAAACCCCGCCCTTCATGAAGGGTTGCGAACATTTCACGTTTCATCTCGGGGGACCCACGGAATTGATGCAGGCGGGCACGCGTTTCGTGGGCAAAGGTTATCAGTCTTTCTGGGGCCCAGGCCGTCACCGCTTTGGTTCGAACTGGTTCTGGTATTTCAACAGCCCGTTGGGCTGTCACGTGGAATACGACGCGGACATGGATTTGCACGACGACTCGTGGGTTGCGCGCGAGGCGCCGTTGAGTGCAGACACCTCGCAGCTGTTCCTGTTTCAAGCGCGCGAGAAGTGGGCCCCCGGAGGGCCGCCGCCTGGTGGAGTGCCGCCGGGCGGGGCGGCGCATTGAGCCTGGGTTCGTCCCGTCGCGCGCGCTCATGAAGCTCGCGAGCGCTCGCGGACCTGCCGATGGCAGCTTGATGGTCGTGGCGCGGGATCTCGGCTCCATGGTCTCGGCAGTGGACATCGCGCCCAGTCTGCAAAGCGCCCTCGATCACTGGGAGGCGGTGGCTCCGCTGCTGCGGGCGCGCTACGAGAGGCTGAATGCCGGTGGGGCGACCGGCGCCGAAGCCTTTCTCCCGGAGCGGCTCACGGCTCCGTTGCCGCGGGCCTGGCAGTGGCTCGATGCCTCGGCGTTTGTTTCGCATGGTGAGCTCATGCAAAAGGCGTTCAACCTGCCGCCGCTCGCGACGGACCGACCCCTCATGTATCAGGGCATGTCGCATGAATTCCTGGGGCCCACCGACGATGTGCCGTTCTCGAGCGAACAGGACGACATCGACTTCGAGGGGGAGTTCGGCGTGATCACCGGACCTCTCCGGATGGGCGCCTCCGTACCTGAGGCGCTCGAGTCCGTGCGCCTCGCCGTGCAGATCAACGACTGGTCGCTGCGCGCGGTGGCCCCCATCGAGATGAAGACCGGTTTCGGTTGGATTCAAGCCAAGCCCGCCTGCAGCATGGCGCCTCTGGCGGTCACGCTCGACGAATTGGGCGCCGCGTGGGCGGCCGCACGCGTCCAGGCGCGTTTGGACGTGCGGCGCGACGGTACGCTCTTCGGCAGCGTGGCGGCGACCGAAATGGCATTCGGCTTTGACGAGCTTCTGGCACACGCGGCACGCACCCGTCGGCTGTGCGCCGGCACGATCCTGGGATCGGGTACGGTGTCCTCGCGCTCGTACCGCGAGACGGGCTCATGCTGCATCGCCGAGCGCCGGGCCATCGAAATGATCGATGCGGGCAGCCCGCGGACCGGGTTCCTAAAATTCGGCGAAGTGGTGCGCATGGAGGCGCGCATCGAGGGGCATGACGCGCCGCCCTTCGGTACCATCGAACAGCGGGTTGTGTCGGCGGCGGGGGAGACGACATGAGCTTCTTGCAGAACGTTTGGTATCCGGCGGGCTGGGGCGACGAACTCGACGCCGCGAGCCTGCGGGCGAGAACCATCGCCGGCATTCCCATCGTGCTGTTTCGCACAGAAAGCGGGGAAGTCGCCGCGCTCCTCGACCGCTGCCCGCACCGTTTCGCACCGCTCTCGCTCGGGCGAAAGCACGCCGGCGGCATCGCCTGCGGCTATCACGGCCTTGCCTTCGGTGCGGCGGGCGCGTGCATCCATAATCCCCACGGACCGGTGAGCCGTGCGCTCGCGGTGAGCGCCTTCGCGTGCGCCGAACGCCATGAGATGCTCTGGGTGTGGCTGGGCGATGTCGAGTGTGCGGACCGGTCTCTGATACCGGATTTGTCGTTCATCGATCGCAGCCCGGCGGCTGCGAAAAGCCATGGCTATCTGCCCACCGCTGCGGATTACCGGCTGGGCGTGGATAACATCATGGACTTGAGTCACGTCGATTATCTGCACCCGAACACCTTGGGCGGCGGCGCGCTCACGAAGTCCAAGGCGACCGTCACGCAGGACGGTGCCACCGTGCAGGTCGCCTGGCGCATCGACAACCACGTCGCGCCGCCGGCCTTCGCCGAACATTTTCCCGATCCCGGCGCGCCCGCCGAGGTGTGGACCACGGTCAAGTGGCACGCGCCCGGTGTGATGGTGCTCGAGGCGGGCGGCGTGCCGATGGGACGGCCGCGGTCGGAGGGCGTCAACAGCTTCAGCCTGCATGTGATGACGCCGGAAACGGAGCGTACCACGCATTATTTTTTCGCCAACACCCGGACCTTCAGGCTCGAGGACCACGCGTTCAATCAGGGCCTGCAGGCCTTTCTCTTCGCCATCTTCAGCGGTGACGACAAACCCATGCTCGAAGCCCAGCAGCGGCGCATGGGAGACCGCGAGTTCTGGGACATGAAGCCGGCGCTCCTGCCGATCGACGCAGGGGCGGTGGCCGTGCGGCGCAAACTCGAGGACCTGATCGCGAAGGAGACATCCCATGCCCGAGTCGCTTGATTTGAAGCCGGTGCGTCGAGTCGTCACCGGCCACGATCGCGCGGGACGCGCAGTCATTCAGTCCGACGGTGCGCCGGCGCGCGTCCAGACGATGGCCGGTGACGGTCCCACTTTCCACGAGATCTGGAACACCCGTGAGTCGCCGGCCCTCATCGACCGCGACGGCGGAGAACCGGCGGAGGCCCAATTGACCCTCGCGCCGCCGCGGCTGGGTACCCGGATCCGGGTGCTCGACATACCACCGGAAACCGAGGAGATGGGCCGCATCGACGCGGAGATGGCGCGCAAGCATTTCGCCGAGATCGGTGCGGCGCAGGCCTCCACGCACGGCGGTGCGCAGTCCCGGCATCCGTACATGCACCGCACCGAGACGATCGACTACGGCATCGTGCTCGAGGGGGAAATCACGCTGATCGTGGACGAGGGGGAAACCACGGTGCGAGCCGGGGACGTCGTCGTTCAGCGCGGCACCAATCATGGCTGGGCCAACCGCTCGGGCCGCAACTGCCGCATCGCTTTCATCTTGATCGACGGGCGTTTTGTCGGGGGTTTGGCGCCAGAGGTGTCCCCGTGACGTGGGTTCGGTCGGCGCCGCTCAGCACCATGGACCAACATCTCTTTCCGGCCGATCAAGCCGGATCGGGCGCACGGGAAGATGTTGCAGGCACCGCAGCGTGTTGTTGAAGCGCCTCGTCGGTTCGCCACGCATTTCGATCGCACGCACCTTGGCCGCGAGTGCCTTGAGCACCACCTCGCCTTCGAGAGCCTGACGCGAACGCGTGTGCTGCGGTGGATCGACCTCGAGCACAATGCTCGGCAGGCCCTTTGGCGGCACACCCCGTTGGCTGCATCCGCGCAAGTGCGGCAGCTACCGACTCATGGCTCTATAGTATCGCGATACGATATTCCTGCGAGGTACGCGAATGTTCGGGCGATCATGCACGACCCTAGCGGCGATGGCGGTATTCCTGCAGGTGGCTGTGGGGGCACCCGACGCGCAGCCTTGGCGGGACGCCCGGCGCGCGCCCGAGGAGCGGGCACGGTTGGCAGTTGCGGCGATGACTCTGGCCGAGAAGATCGGGATGCTCCACGGCATGATGCCCATTCATTTCGCGGCCCCGGGTCCGACGGACGTTCCCTGGCCGGCGGAGGCCATACCGGCGGCCGGTTACGTTCCCGGGCTTGCGCGCCTCGGAATCCCGGCGTTGTTCGAGACGGACGCGGGTTTGGGAGTCGTCAATCCGCTGGGTTCGCGGCCCGGGGATGTCGCCACGGCGCTGCCGTCCGGATTGGCGCTCGCGTCTACTTTCGATCCGCTGGTCGCCTACCGGTCCGGTGTGGTCCTCGGACGCGAAGCGCACGCCAAAGGTTTCAACGTGCTGCTGGGCGGCGGCGTGAACCTCACGCGCGACCCGCGCAACGGGCGAAATTTCGAATACCTTGGGGAAGATCCGCTGCTCGCGGGGCTCCTGGCCGGTGCCGAGGTGCGTGGTACCCAAGACCAGCACGTCATTTCGACGGTCAAGCATTTTGCACTCAATGCCACTGAAACCAACCGGTTGACTCTCGATGCCCGCATTGAACCTGGGGCGCTGCGCGAGTCGGACTTACTGGCGTTCCAGATTGCCATCGAAACCGGCAGTCCGGGCTCGGTGATGTGCGCGTACAACGCGGTGAATGGCGCGGCGTCGTGCGGCAACGGCTGGCTGCTCAACGAGGTTCTCAAGCGGGACTGGAGCTACCCGGGCTGGGTGATGTCGGATTGGGGCGCCGTTCATGCCACGGACGATGCTCTTAAGGGCCTGGATCAGCAGTCAGGCGCGCCGTTCGACAATCAGGTCTTGTTTGGCGCACCGCTCGAGACCGCGGTTGAGGTCGGGCGTATCCCGATGTCCCGGATCGACGACATGGTGCGCCGGATATTGCGGTCAATGTATGCGGTGGGCGTCGTCGAGCATCCGCCGCTCGCGGCGGCGATCGATTACGGAAGCGACGCCGCGGAAGCCCTCGAGGTGGCGCGGCGCGGGATCGTGCTCTTGAAAAACGCGGATCGGATGCTGCCGCTCGGAACCGCTCTGAGGCGGATTGTGGTGATCGGGGGGCGAGCCCACGTCGGCGTGCTGTCAGGAAGTGGTTCCTCGCAGGTGACGCCTTCGAACGGTCCGCCGGTAAGCGTGCCGGACGGCGGCCGCGGTATCATGGCGTTGTTCGGCAACGAGGTGTTCTTTCCCTCCCCGCCGCTCAAGACCATTCAGGCGGCTTCACCTGCGACTCAAGTGCTCTACGATCCCGGCAATTTTCCGGCGGACGCGGCGACGCTGGCTGCCGGTGCGGATGTGGCCGTGGTCTTCGCGACGCGTCACGAGTCCGAAGGCCACGACATTCCGAATCTGCGGCTTCCCAATGGCCAGGATGAGCTCATCGAAGCTGTGGCCGCCGCCAATCCGCGCACCATCGTGGTGTTGGAGACCGGCAATCCGGTCGCGATGCCGTGGCTCAATGCGGTGAGCGCGGTGCTTGCGGCCTGGTATCCGGGTCAGGAAG
>Ga0182030_10004194_pt1 | contig 30742 bp, 26 predicted proteins | sample 812S3MmetaG_FD_121299 | JGI IMG/M metagenome (GOLD analysis project Ga0182030, IMG submission 121299) | Permafrost microbial communities from Stordalen Mire, Sweden - 812S3M metaG (Illumina Assembly) | ecosystem: Environmental > Terrestrial > Soil > Wetlands > Permafrost | place: Sweden...
CCGTCGCGGACCCCTCGCAGAGAGAAGGCAGCAAAAAGACGTCCGCCCAATCGTATTGCGAGGCCATTTCCGGGCGCGGGATGATTCCGGTCAGCTGAATATGTTGGCGCACTCGTTTCTCCGCCTCCGGCAAAATTTGGACCGTCCCCGCCATCCGAAATTCCGCGCGCCCTCCCAATTGCCTGGCGGCCGCCAGGACATAGGGAACTCCCTTGCGCAAACAGATCGCGCCAACCGTCAGCACCCGCAGCCGACCCGCGCGACGCCCCGGCTTCGCGGAAGTGAATGCCGTCCGGTCGAGTCCATAGGGCACGACGACGCACCGGTCCTTCGCTATCCCGCCGGCGACGATCCCTTCCCTCACGAACTCGGAACCGCAGACGACCAAGTCCGCCGCCGCCCACTCGGCTGACTCGCGGGCGCAATACTCGTCCATGAGCGATCCTTCTTCCGCGGGCGGTTCCCAATCCGGGAAACGGGCCGCCTCCTCTCTCAGCGAGGCCCACTCCACGGCCCTCGGCGCGATGGTCTGCTCCACAATTCCTTTCAACCCGCGTCGCCGCGCTTCTTGCAGCACTTCCAGGCCGGCGGAATTGAACACGTAGACCGCTCCCGCTTTCCCAAAACCTTTGAAAATGACGTGCCGGCAAAACTCCCGTCCCGACCAAAGGAAGGCCTCGTTCCGCTCATCCGTGCTCCGCGCCCGGGCGAAACGCCGGACATAATCCAGGCCAAAGCCGGTGAAGGCCGTGATCCGGCCGGTCGGGATTCCCTCGGGGACCCGGCTCATGAGCCGTTGGATCCGGGCGGGGCGCAGCGCCCGAGGCAGGAGGCGCAGCAGTCGAGGCCATCCCTTCCGCGCGCAAATATCGGTGTAGAGCCGCTCCAAAAGCCCGGCCCGATCGAGAATCCGGGGAACGGCGTAATGCATCCGCGCCCCAAGCTGCGCAACGACGACGCTCATGCTGTTTTTGTCGGCGTTATGGCCTCGGACTTAAGTCCGCCGTGACGAGACCCAACCGGTGGGTAGCTGATTTCAGGCAACCTGAGCCAACGCTTATAATCGGTCCAGGAAACCGGCTCGCGCTTGCCCAGGCAATGAGGAATTCCGGCCACGGCCTGCGCCCACCAGATCGGTTCGCGGACCGCCCAGCCCAGGCCCCGGGAACAGGCATAACGAAATTGAGAATAGAAGCGGTAGGCCGCAACCCCAAGCACGTGGGGAAACGGGCAGCGCATGAGCGTGCTCCAGAATTCATTGCGCGCATGCCGATGGTGGGTTCGCATTTCATTGCGCGCCGTTCCCGAATAGTGATGCCGGATGCTCACCGAGGGGTTGTAAAAAATCTCGCGCCCCGCCGCAACGCACTGAAGAGCATAGTCGGGCTCCTCGTAAGCGTGAAAAAAGGACGGCTCGAAACCACGGAGGCGCAGATAGGTGGAACGCCGCACGACGGCCCCGGCGCTGGAAAAGGAACGGGTCAGGCGCGGGAGGCCAAAATCGAATCGAGGAAGCGCCCCGGGATATTCATCCGTACACTGGGGAAAATGGAGCACGGCCAACTGGGGGCGTTGCTCAAATAGAGGAACGATTTTGGCGATGCAATCGGACTCTTGCGGATAACTGTCGTCATCCAAGCTCAGCACGAGATCGCCGCGCGCTTCGCGTATCATGCGGTCGCGCGCGGCGATTGATCCCCTGCTCCGCCGGTGGACGAACAGCCGCGCGTGGGGCAGTTCGGATTTTATGAAATCGACGGTGCCGTCGGTGCAACCATCCGCCGTGATGAGAATTTCCAGAGGCGGCGGCGAGAGTTGCCGCAGGACCCGGCAGGTTCGCTGGAGATCGTGAACACGGTTCTTGGTCGTGATCATAATCGAGACTTGCGGCGGCATCTCTCCGTTGATCGGCGCGGTCGAGTCTGCTCCCGCCAGCAAATCCAAATAGCGCTTCAAAACGGCCTCGTAATCATATCGAATCTTGAATGCGGCCACGACCGATTGAGGCGTCATTCGGCCGGCCCGGATCGCGTGGGCAACCTCAACCACCGCCGCCGCGAACGCCCCCGGATCGCCGAGCGGCGCGAGCCTTCCCAACTCACTTTGACGGAGAACCTCGGGCAGCGCGCCGACCGGGGTGGCGATGAGCGGCCTGCCCCGGCTCAACACTTCCAAGGCGACCAAACACTGCCCTTCAGTGAGAGACGTATTCAGGAAAATATCGCAGGTATCAATGACCCGGGCGACTTCCGAGCGCGGAGTTTCCCCGTGAAACACCACATTTTGCAGCGCCAGGCTCGCGCACCTTCGTTTCAGCTCTTCCCGTTGCCTGCCGTCTCCGAAAAGATGCAGTTCGTACCGGTTGTCCCGCTCCAACTTTTGGGTAAGGACCTGGTATATTTCCAAAAGATAGCCGAGATTTTTTTGCGCCGCCATGCGCCCCAAAAATCCCAGGCGAATCGTCCCGCCGCCACGGGAGGCGGGATAATCCACGGGCCGTGCGGATTCGGGCGGAAGAAGCGGAATATTTTCGATTCTTCCGCGATAGCCAAATTTTTCGAGGTCATGAATCCCTTCCTCGCTCTGCACCGTGATGACATCAAAATCCTTGAATTGAGAAGAGGCTGGAGAATCCCCCCAATATTCCGCCGGCCGGTAGGGCGTGATCAAAATAAACGGGATGCGCCTTCCGGTTTGATTGCCGGCCTGGCGAAGAAGCCGGAGGATCGGGAGCGGCGGCGGTCGCTTGAAAATCACCGAGGCGGCCCCGCGGACCGCCTTTAAGCCGATCGGGGCCAGGATAAAATCGGGCAGATTCCACAAACATCCCCAACGCCACGGGGAGCGCGAAATTTTTGCGCCCGAGTCGACGATGTCATTGAGCAATCGATGGTCCTTGCCGCTCTTTCCCCACATGACAAGTTCCCGCTCCGGATAAGTTGCGGCGATCGCCAGCAGAAAATCACGGGCGAACGCCTCGATCCCGCCGACCTTCGCGAATCCGCCGAGATACATCACGATCGGACGTTTCTTCATGGCTGAATGGCCTGCTTGGGCGCCCGATGGCGCACCGGCCTATGCCTGCCTTTCGATGCGAGGGTCTCCGTTTGGGAAGCGTCGCCAAGCAACGCGAAAACGGCCAACGGCACGGCCTGGAAGCACATGCCGGGCACGAAGGCGGCCGAGAGGCTTTGGCTCACCAGCCAGTGCGACGCGCAGATAAATCCGACATAGCAGAAAAGCCAGCGGGGGCTATTTCCAACCCGCGCTTTCACGTACACGATGCCCATGCCCCAACTTAGGCCGAGCCAGAAAAGCGGACAAAAAACGCCGTATTGAACAAAGGTGTCCGCAACACCACCGGCGGCGGCGCCCCCCCCGAGCAGGTGAAATCCCGTCGCCGCCTCCACATCGTCGAATAACTCATCGAACGAGTAGGACCCTTCTCCCAACGTGGGCTTGTCCTTCCACACCGCTCGCGGAATCCAATGCCAGAGAAGTCCAAGATGGCCGGTTCCATATTGATACTTGCCGTTTTGATAAATGGTTCCGATGAGCTGGCAATTATTGATATATTCGTTGTCTTCAGGCTGTTTGACCCGTTCCTCAATCGCCGTATCCAGGCTTAGGTTATGAATCGCTTCACTCCACGTGCCCCCGTTATAGGTAAAGCTTCGGACTTGCAAAAAAAGCAGCATGACCAGCGCGGCTCCGGCGAGGCCTCCGCAGAAGATGAGCCGATTAGGCGGACGTTTCGTGGCCAGGGGCGGAACGAGCAGGAGAACCATGATCGCCGGGAATAACGGTCCTCGCCGTGCATTGGCAAGATGGGGAAACATGAAGGCGGCCAGTCCGATAATCGTGATGATCCAGAGATACTTTCGCATCCCCGGTTCCATCTTAAACAAGGCCCAGACCGCCATCGCCAGCCCGGGATATCCCACATAGAAGAGCAAATACCAATAGCCGCTGCTGTCTTGATACTTGAGGGTCCCGGACTCGGCTGCGCGCATCACCGAGAAGCCGCCCGCCGCTCCGACCATCAGGAAGAAAAGCCCGGCCAGCCAGAATCGGAGATACGGGTAGGTTCGCTTTTCCGGCGGGCGGCGTCCCTTGACTCGGGCGCCCAGGCCCCAGCCGACGAGAATTCCAACCAGGCAGAGCAGAGGCATCAGTTGTCCCAAATTTGCGATGCCATTCCCCAGGTAATCCGACAAGGCGATCCTGGCGTCGTAAGCCATGTAGACATAGAAGTAGGCCCACATGGCGCAGGCCAAAAAAGGCCATTCCAGCATCCGGTGGGGCCGCCAGAATCCCTCGGCGATCTTCCACGCGCAGATTCCGACCGTTGCGGCCCACCATATCCACATGGAATCATTTCCCATATTCCAGCTCCGTTGTTAGCTGAGCGGCGGAAGCGCCCGGCGTTCGAATACTCCACCGTTCGACCAATTGGAAAAATAACCACGCAGAGGCGATTGCGCACACGACCGCCGCCATGGCGGGCCCGAGCGTCGTGAATTTGTGCGAAGGGGTCGGCGCCATCAAACAGTGGGATAATTCCAGGACGGGACCGTGAATCGCATACAGGGAATAGCTGAATACGCCAACAAAAGCCAAACCGACTCCAAACCATCCGCCCCAGAACCGTCTTCCCTGCAGCGTGAGACTCCAGCGCAGGAGTCCGGCGAAAAAGAGCGCCCAGAACATATCGGCCAGCACGTCGAATCCCGGGATGCTCAACAGAAAGCCGCCTATGGCGCCGGCCGCCATGACCACCCTCCACCGGCTTTTTCCGAGATCGCCCGTCCGCCCGGCGTCCACCTCGGCAAGATAAAATCCCATGGCCCAGGTGAACCAGTAGGGAAGGAAAACCGGGCCTCGTTGAAAGCGATAGGGCAGATGTTGCTCAATTCCGAAGAGGCCATTCAGCGCCAGATAGCCCAAGCCCGCCAGCAGCGTGAACAGCAGGGTTCTCCGTGGCCCGAATTGTTTGGAAAGTGAAAAAAGAATGGGATACGCAATATAGAGATGCACTTCCATGGCCAGCGTCCAAAACACCCCGTTGGTTCCGAAAAACGGCGCGAGATATCCCTGCAAAGCCAGGAGGCTGACCCCAAAAGCGAAAATCGAGTCGTCCTGCCCTGGAATTCTAAATCCGGTCTTCGCCGCAATCGTCCAATCGATCACCGCGGTCAAGAGCAACGCTGCGACATAAGTGGGATAAATACGCCAGAATCGACGGATGGCGAAAGCCCGGTAGTTGAAGTTCGTGGAGGGATTCTTCGCCAGCATCTGCGCGCCCCGTCGATGAATGCAGTATCCCGAAAGAACGAAAAAGAGAGTGACTCCCAATGACCCATAGCTGAACGGCGCGGAGAGATAGCCAAGGCAGGCGTTAAAATCGGGCCGAATCCCGTAACGATGATAAGTCGCGGCCAGTCCCACCCAAAAGATATTGCGCGCATGATAGATGACCACGGAAAGGGCCGCCAGCCCGCGCAAGGCATCGATGGACGAGACCCGGTTGAACGATTCGCTCAGATGCCGCGGGGGAACGGTGGTCATAAAACGGCGCTCGGGTTAAGGGTGGGGGTCGGCGTTGTTTGCTCCGCGAAAAAAGTTTCCGGTGTCAGCAGGGCCTTGCGCCAGGCTTCGGCCACGCGCTTGAATCCATACTGGGACTCCGTCCACTCATGCAGCCGGACGCCGTCAATCTGTCCGGCGCGCACCCGCTCCGCCATCCATTCCAGACCCGCTTCGAACTTATTCCAATCGGTGCCTTCGGTGATCATGACATCCGAATTGTCCTCGCCCAGTTCGGCGGTGCCCCCCGCCGATGTCGCCACCACCGGTATTCCGCGCTGCATGGCCTCGACCAGCACCAGCGGCAATCCTTCGTAAAGGGAGGGCAGGACGACGATGTCCGTCGCATCGAAAATCTTCGGCAGATCACGGGTCGTGTAAGCGCCGTGCCAGCGAACGCTCTCTTCCAGCCCCAAGGCGGCGATTCGCGCCCACAGCCGGTTTCCCTCATGGTCATGGTCGCCGCCATAGAGATCGAGCCGCGCCGGCCCGATCGGCGCGCGCGCATTCCAGACGGGCCAGGCCTCGATGAGCCAATCAGGCCGTTTGTGAGAGACAATCCGGCCGAGAAAGGCGATCCGCAGCGTGCCTTCGGGGACCCGAATGCGTTTTGCCGGAGGGTCCATCGGCGCATCGGAGGTGAGAAACGGCAGGGTCCGCACCGGAATACGGGGAAACATCCGGGCCATTTGCCGGCCAACGCTTCGCGAGTTCGCCACGACCGCGTCCATCCGGGCCGCCACCTGCGCGGCGACCGAGCCTCGCGGGGGACACTCGACGATTTCGTGATAGATCTTCCAGCCGTGCTTTCCCGCAAAACGGCCCGCCCACAGGTGCATCTTCCCCTCCCCGACGCAATAGAGGACATCGTAATCCCGGCGCAGAAGAAAGGGCCACAAAAGAAGCGCCGAAGCCTTGCCCAAGATACGAAAAGGTCCAAATCCAAACGGCGAAACGACGACACGCACGCCCAGGGCCCTGAGATCCGCTATCGCTTCATCGGGCCAGTTCGTCGAGGCCGCCGCCACCGTGACCTCCGCCCCGGCCTGAAGAAGAACCCGGCAAAGAAGGGTGACATGTGTTTGCGCCCCGCCCACCGCCAGCCCTCCGCTGATCAGGATGCGTTGAGGTTTCGCTTTCGATTTCAAAGGAGGCGCGGTCATGAAACTTGCGAGGTTAGCCATCAACTGGTCCCGCGATGCTTGTGTGGTGTTCGAAACTATTATCGCGCCAACTGGCACCAAGCAAAGAGCCGTATCCGATGACCCGGCTCGAGGACAAAGAACCACATGAACGCGGCGAGAATGATTCCCGAGATGGCGGCGCCGGCGAGAACCGCCGCCCACTCGGTGGTGAACAGATTGCCCGCGATGGGCAGCCAGACGGCAAGCGTCACGGCGACGAATAATCCCGCCACGGGCAGGAGGACGTTCACCACGTGACTCTCGAAGCTGATCCGCAACCGCTTGAGGCCCCTGTAAACCATATACCAATGGTTCGTGGCGAGTTGGGTGACAAGCGTCGAGGAAGCGATGCCCAGCAGTCCAAAACGAACGCCCAAAAGCACCGACAAGGTCAATTTCAAGATGCCCGCGCCGAGCGCCCAAAAGGCAAAGGCTTCGTCCTCCGTGGCCCGGGAACCCAGCGTAATGATGTAGCATTGGGCTTCCAGAAAGAGGAGCACAAAGAAGATGCACAGGATCGGAAGTCCGATGAAATTGCCTCTTCCCAGCCACACATCGAACAATTGCGGGCCGAGAACCAAAACGCAGGCCCCGCCCGCCGCCATGACGCCCAGGCCCAAACGGAGGTTGCGGACGACAACCCGGTGGACCTCGGCGATCTGCCCCGCCTGCCAGAGATGACTGACAAAAACGGCGGACGCGCCGGCCGCGGTCACGGCCATCATGTTGAGATTGTAGAGAACGAGGTAGGCCGCCCGATAGGCCGGGATTTGCGCCGCGCCGCTGAGGCTGGCGATAAAGAACTGGTCCGTATTGAGCACCATGAGAATCCCGACTCCGGTCGCCCATGCGCGTAGGGAGGGGGAAATCATGCCGCGCACAACGCGGCCATCGAAATTTCCGCGTATCTTAAAAAGCTCGGGACGACGGCTCCGCGCAAAGCCCAGCAGCAGAAATCTCTGGGCAAACAACCCGACGGCGGCAACCGCGGCCAGGGCAACCAATCCGCCGCCCAGGTAAAGTGTCACGATTTGGGCCAGCAGCGTGATCGTGGAAATGAAGGAACCCAGCACGGCGTCCCAACCGACATAGCCGACGCCGTTGAGAAGGCAGTTCCATGTCTGCGCCCAAACCCCAAGCGCCTGGCTCAGGCAGAGAATGCCCCACGCGGTCCAGACGACGGGCAGGCTCAAAGTGGTCAGGTGCAACCGCTGGAGATAGATGAAGCCGGACAGGCTCGACACCAAAAATGTTCCCACGGCGAGCCCCCGATAAAGTCGTCGTCCCGATTCGACCAGGTCGGCGATCTCGCGGCGCGTCTCCTCATTCAGGGGCGTTCCCGGATCGCTTCCGCTCTTTCCCTTCGCCATGGCGATGCGGCGGGTGAGCGTGGGGCCCAGGCCGAGATCAAGAATGAAAATCAGCGCCGACGTCTGGGCGAGCAGCAGCCAAACGCCGAGTTCCTCCTTCGCCAGATGGTGAAACAAGACCGGCATCAGGACCAGGGCCAGGACAATGGTCACGCCCCGGCTGAACCAGCTTGCGGCCGCGCCAAACGCAATTCTTTTGGTAATGCTCACGAGAATAGACGGGCAAGCTGCCGCCCCTGGCCTTTCCGCGATTTTCCGCGAAAAGCCTTCGACTCAATTCCGCTCGTTTTCCGCTGAGGCAAAGATTCCCTTTCCCCGATTCGACCCTGCGATTCAAGTTCCGGCGCCAAGCATTTTCAGGACGAAGGGCGCCACCCGCCGCCCGTTCCGCTCCCAGCTGCGAAGCAGCTTGACTCGCGCGCCGACATGTTTCCGCCGTTCGGCCGAAAGCTTTTGCGCCTGCGCCGCGAGACGATCCAGGCGGGCGCCGCTGTCCTTGAAATGAGTCAAAATTTGCCGGCTCAGAAAGCGCCCCGCCAGATTGCGCAATTCGGCCACGGCTTCATAATGGATGCGCCGTTCGCCGGCCACATAAACCGTCCGGACCGCGCCGAGATCTTCCAGATATTTCAGCCCCTGGCTGGCGGAACCCTTGCTCAAAGCGAGCCGTTCGATCAGCGCATCCATCGACAGCGGCTCGTGAGAAACGAAGAGCAGCCCGTAAATTTCCGCGTAAGAACGGGGCTGGCCCAGGGCGCGTGAAAACTGGACGAAAAGATTGATGGCCTCGATCTCGACCGGATCGAGAGACGGTGCGGGAGATTCGGCTTCCGACTTGCGCGCGAGGTTCGCAACCATGCCGAAAGCCTAACACTTGATTCATTTTGTTCAATACAAAATGAACAAAATGAATCACCGCCCACCATGCGCCTTTATATCCCAAGACTGGATGAGCCGATACCGATTAATTGTCACATTCTTGTGACAATGTCCTTTTTCTCTCCTGTCCGCGAGCGGCCTCCCTGTATATTGGCAGCCCTTTTCCGGGGACCACCGATGAGGCTTCTTCTCCTTAATCAATATGGGCTCGCTTCGGGCGCGCCGACGGGCCGCATCCTCTCCGAACTTGGTTCGGGACTTCAGGAGCATGGACATGAGGTTGTTTTCCTCAACTCCGATGCCGTTTACGGAACGCCCCGGCGAGGCTTCGGGCGCATCATCCACGAGACGCGCGCTCACTTGATTCTTTTTTGGCGCAGTCTTTGCTGTCGGAAGGTGGACGCCGTCATTTCATTGACCTCGCCCGCCTGTCTGGCCGTTACCGCGGGCGTTGTGGCCAAAATCCATCGCGCCAGGCATTTTCACTGGGCCATGGATCTTTATCCCGATGCGGGCGTGCGATTGGGCGAGTTGAAGAGCGGCGCGCTCTCCCGTTTTTTGGCTCTTCTGATGCGCCGCGCCTATCGGGAAGCCGATCGGGTCGTTGGCTTGGATGAGGATATGCGCGATTATCTTCAAAACATCTACGGAGTCGATTCGTCGGTGATGGAACCTTTTCCCCCTGAAGTTGTCTGGCCCGCGTTCGAGAAAGACCCAAAGGCGGCCCCAAAACCGGCAAAGCGATGGCTTTACTCCGGAAACTTCGGGCGGGCTCATGAGATCGAGGTGCTGCTTCAAATTCAGAAGAGGCTGGAGGATCGGCGCGTCGCCGCGGAGCTGATTCTTCAGGGACAAGGTCCCCAGTTTTCTTCCAGCCGCAGGGCCGCGGGCCTCCTGGACCTCAGGCGGGTTCAGTGGCGGCCGCCCGCCTCTCAGGAGTCGCTTGGGGAATCGCTCTTTCAATCCGATGTTCTCGTCGTCACCCGCAAGGCGGAAATGAAGGGACTTCTCCTCCCAAGCAAGCTCCTGCTCGCCGAGCTATCCGGAAAAGTCATTCTATGGATCGGCGACACCGACGGAAAAACCGCCCAAAGATTAAAACAGGAGGGCCGCCATGGCGTTTTTGCCATGGCGGATGTCGAACCCATAACCGCATGGCTCGAGCATCTTTTCGACCGGGAATCATCCGGGCGCGAGATCGAACCGAAGGCCACGCGCGAGGTCCGCGAGGAATCGGTCCGGAAGTGGGAGGCGCTTCTACGTCAATGACCTTTCATGCCCCGGCCATCAACCTCGCTCGGTTTTGCCGATGGAGAAGCTTTGCTGGAAGCTATCCCCAAACCGGCCATGGGCGCGCGTGCCTTCGGGGCGCGATGCTGGCCATCGGCTTGTTCTGGCCTTGCCACGGCACGGCGCTGGAACCGGCGACGAACGCCACGGCCCCCGCTCCTCCGAGCGTGGCGGATGCGACCGCGGATCTGTTGAGCAAGTCCTCCTTGCATCTCGCCGACGGAGATCTGGATCAGGCCATCCGCGAGGCCACTCTCGCCATTCAGCTCGACTCGCATAACGCGTCGGCTTACGAGCTGCGGGGTTCCATCTACATCCAGGAAAAGCTCTGGGACCGGGCCGAGCGGGACTACACGACAGCGGCAAAGATCAGCCCCGATGTTGCCTATAAATATCAACTGGCCGAGATCAAATTCCTCCAGAAAGCTTACGACGATGCCCGGCCCCGTTTCGCCGCGCTGCAGGGAGATGCGCGTCTCGGCGATCCGGCTGTCTACAAGGTTTTTCTTTGCGATCTGCTCGGCGGGCACGAGGCTTTGTCAGCCAGGAAGCTCGCCGCGCTCGATCAAGCGGGGAAAAATCCATCTTACTATTACTGCCATGCCGCGTGGGATTTGTACCATAGTCAGAGGGCGGAGGCGAATAAGTGGTTCGCCTCCGCCGACCATCTCTTTGATAGCTCAACAAACGACCTCTACCTCTCAAGCCTGATCGAGGCGCAACGCTTCCGTCTCACCGTGGCGACTTTCGTCACCAAGGACGGCGGACGCTATGACCACGCGCGCGTGTTTCTCGAAGATACCGGATTACGCACCTTGACCGCGAAGGGTTGGGTGACCCTGCCGCTTGAGCGGCTCCCGGACGACCTCTCCGGCTTTCCCGAGGAACTACGGGAACTGATTGCGAAGAAACGCGCGGCCCTCCTCGCCACTACGCCCCAAATCAGCCTGCTAAGTTTCACCACCCAGTCGGGCAAATCCTACGACCATGTCCACTGGTCCCTGGAGGACTCCGGCCTTTCGGTCCTGACTTCCGATGGCTGGATCACGGTACCCTTCGGGCAATTACCGCGCGACCTTTCGCCATTCCCTCCGGATTTGCAGCGGACGATCCTTCAAAAGCGCCAGTCCGCCCCGGCTACGGCGACCCGCACCGACCTGGTGAGCTTCACGACCAGACAGGGAAAAAAATACGACCAGGTAAAAGCATCCCTGACGGAATATGGACTGCGCATCCTGACACCAGATGGATGGATCACCGTTCCTTTTGGAGAATTGCCCGATGATCTTTCCGTATTCCCAGTCGAATGGCGGTCGCAAATGCTCGCCAAACACTCGTCCGGCCCGGACGACCTGTTCGGCATGAAGCTCGTCAGTTTTACGACCAGGAAGGGCATTCACTATGACCAGGTGCGGGCGGCGATTGGAGGAAGCGGTTTGCATCTCCTGACTTCGCAGGGATGGATCGCGGTGCCTTTCGACCAGCTACCGAACGATCTTTCGGTATTTCCTGAAGAATGGCGGGCAAAGATTGCAACCAGGCAAAAGGAACTTCGGAAGAGCGGGACGCCTTCTCATTCAGGCGTGGATAACGATCCAAGCTCACGAGACTGACTTTGGATCGTGCTTATATATGAATTCTGTAATCATTTCTTCATAGTATCGTCACCGTTTCTTCTTCCAAATGTAACAATTGGGGATTCGCGCCATAAATATCCATTAAACTCTTGATCGGGATCGAACATGCCTTAATTTGCTCGGGTGCTTAGTATAGATAGGACAAATTTACACCGGTGGCTGACTCCCATCGCGGCGACCGCGCTTCTGTTTGCGGTCCTGCTTTTTTTATTTCCCTATAATTCCGGGGATTCGTCCATCAACAGCCCCTTGGGCCGGGCGCTTTGGACGATATGGACGATGTCCAGTTCCGATTCGCCGGATTACACCTACTGCCTTCTGGTTCCCATCATGGTCGCCTATCTGATTTTCGAGAAGAGATCGCAAATTGCCCGAACGCCGGTGCGAGGCAACAATGCGGCGATGGCCGGCATCATGATCGGCCTGCTTCTTTTCTGGATCGGATCGAGGGCAGGCAAGCAGTATGTCGGGTGCGCCGGAATTCAGATTCTTCTGCTGGGGGTTATCTTCTGGTTTTGGGGCGGCGCGATGTTCCGGCGTCTCGTTTTCACCTGGGCCATCATTTGTTTTGCGTGGCCCTTGCCGTTTTTGGACACAGCCGTGGCTTTTCCGTTACGAATGATCGTAAGTCGCCTTGCCAACTATTCGCTGAACCTCGTAGGAATTCCCTGCATTCAAAACGGAACAGCCCTGCTTTCCGCGCCTGCCTCGGGCGGCCTTCCGCTCGGCGCCCGGTTCCAAATCGATGTCGCCGATCCGTGCAGCGGGCTTCACTCGCTTCTGCCGCTGCTGATGTTTTCCGCTTTTTATTGCTACTTTTTTCTCCCCAAACGCTGGCAGCAATGGACTGTTTTTCTCAGCGCTTTCGTATTCATGATTGCGGGCAACGTCGTCCGTATTTTGATGTTGGTCATTGGCTGCATGACCTGGGGGGCCTCCTTTGCCATCGGGACAAACGATGAACCTTCCTGGTTTCACGAGGGTTGCGGGTTTGCCGTCTTCGTCATGGTGCTTGGGCTGGAATGTCTTTTCGGATCTTTGTTGATTGCCGCCGGACGGTACTGGTCCAAACCTTCGACCACAACGCCCCCCGGACAATCCGAAGCCAGCCTCCCACTTTTCACCAGCGATACGCCTCTCATGGGCGAAATCCCGATCTGGCGCAGCGGGATTATCCTCGGACTTGCCGTCATGGTGACGGTCGTCTACTTGATCAGCCCGCCCGTCTACCTTCCCTCGGAAGCCGGAGTTTTGATGGCCTTGCCCGAGCAGATAAAAATATCCGACGTGAACGGCGGCCATTTCTTCGGCAGCGAAGCGCCGGTCAGCGAGGTCGAGCATCGGCTTCTGCCGAAAGACACCGAATTTGCCCGCAAGAATTATGACGACTTTCACGACCATGAAGTCTTTTTCTCCATTGTCCTGAGCGGCGTCCAACAATACACCATCCATCCGCCCGAAGTCTGCCTCGTAGCCCAGGGCTGGAGCATCGTCGGTCAGGAGGACGTTCCCATCCACCTCGCTTCGGGCCACAAGCTGACCGTGCGAAATCTGAGCCTTCAACGTGACGCGATCGATGCCCAGGAGCGGCATCGTCTGGTGAAGGCCTACTACATGTACTGGTACGTCGCGGACGACCTCACGACCCCCTCTCATACGGCCCGCAACTGGATGAGCAGTTGGGACCGCGTCGTTCACAACCGCGACCATCGGTGGGCCTACGTCATCGCGATGTCGGCCATAACCCAAACCATTCGCTCAGACGGACTTAATGCCGAGCAAACCCGCAACATGCTGACGAGTTTTATTCGTCAAATTGTGCCAACCTTCCAAAAAAATGAACTCCCTGGACGCACCGATAACTCCTAATCAAGTTGATCCCGCCAAAATATCGGCTCCAGAAACTCTTCAGGGAACACCTCGTTCTTTTTTGAATCCCAGCGCCGGAAAATCCTCCAGCTCATCTCAAATCAGATTGGATCTCTATGATAACTCGGACTTTGACCGGGGCGCCGGCAGGCTCAAGGAGGCTCTTTGGGTTTTGTGCAAATGCGTCTTCTTCCTCAACCCGTTTCCCTGGCCTTCCTTCCTTCGGATCTGGTTGCTTCGTCTTTTCGGCGCCCAACTCGGCCACGGCGTCGTCATCCGCTCCGGCGTCAATATCACCTTCCCCTGGCGCTTGACCGTCGGGAATCATGTCTGGATCGGGGAGGAAGTTCTCATTCTTAGCCTGGCTCCCGTCACGCTTGGCTCGAATATATGCATCTCCCAGCGAGCCTTCCTTTGCACCGGCTCCCATGCCTGGCGGTGTGAGACTTTCGACCTTCAGACTCATCCCATTGTTGTGGAAGACCGGGTGTGGATCTCCGCCCAAGCTTTTATCGGTCCCGGCGCCCGGATCGGAAGCGACTCCGTCATCGGCGCCGGGACGGTTTTAATGAAAACAATTCCAAATAATTCCTTCGCCAGCGGCAATCCGGCTATGGTCACCCCCAAATTTTCCGCTCAGCAGTCTCCCGATCCGTCGAAAGCGTTTGTTGCCTGATTTGCCTGTCGGCTCTACTTTCCCTGCTGCGACACATTGCCGGGCAAGTATTTCCCTGAGCGGGCACACGGCAGCATGGACTCTGCAATCGTATCGTCACGTTGACGGCGTATAGACGCATTTATATGGCTTTTGCGTGTCTGTTTTATGACATTATAGCGACGATTTCATGTTGGCATGTCAATTGCGAAAAGCATGTTACAACTAAATTGCCTTGACTAGACGTAACCTTATGAATAACGTATAGCATTCAATTATAGCCGATCATAAAAGGGGGCTTTTCATGTCTCTATCCATTCCTTATTCTATATATATAAAAACCGCCTTCGGTTGCACCGCAAGCTTGCTTCTATTGACAGGAGCGGCGTTGGCTAAGACGCAGACCGAAAGCTTCACCACCATTGCCCCGCTAAAGTGTTCTCAAAACGCGAATAATTTTGTCCTGCCTAGTTTCGAGACTACGCTGGGCACTCTTGAGAGCGTAGATATCACTCTGACCTTTGCCAGTTGCTCCAGGATTCGCGTATTCAATGACGGATGCACACCCCAAAGCTTCACCGATGCCTCCATGACCATGCCGATTACTCTAGACGGTCCTGCCGGCCTGGACATCAATACGTCCCTTACCGCATCTCTTGCCTCGGGCTTGGCCAAACCCGGACTGAATTCCTTCTGTACCACGAAAAGCTCGACGACGGACACGCAACAAATTAACCCCGGCTCATTCAATCTTTGGGAGAACCAACCCAATGACAAGGTTAGCTTTACCCTCTCAAAGGGTAATCCCACCTATCAAGGCACTGATCATGGGAACGACCTTTTCTTTGGCGGAAAAGCCAGGGAACGTGGCAAAATAACGGTCCAATACACCTACTGCCCGGGAACGGGAAAACAGGCAGTTCCCGAGCCCTCGGGGAAGTACCTCTCGGGCATCGTTGCGGCTGCCATGATGCTCATGCTGATTGGACGTAGAAAGCTGCTCCGCGCCTAAAACTAATTTGGCGACGGTCCCCGAACCCTTATCTCAGTGTCCGGCGGGTGCGGAAACGCAAGAAAGCAAACACGCCCGTACAAACGAGGGCCAGCGCCCAGGCGGAAGGCTCGGGGACGGCGTTGTAGGTGTAGGAAATGGTTCCCGTTGGTGTAGCACTGGCATTGCCGCTAAACAACAGGTTTGAATCACCAGTTGTGCCGCTGTAAGTCCCGGCAGGTGCGCTCAAGGTGAATTGGGGATTGGCTTCTTCATAAGAAGAAAAGCCTGAGCTGATAGTCGTGTCTATAGGCGAATTGACCGTGTTTGCAGGGAACGATGTAATTCCCGGGTTCACAGTTCCCGAGGCGACGGTCGCACTCACCGGGACGGCTGTCAGCAGTGCACTTCCGTCGGGGCCCGTCAGTGAATAGCTGAAAGAGGCGCCGGCATTTGTGAAGCTGCCCGGGCTTGAACCAAGATTGAGGACTTCCACATTAGCCGATGCGGAAACATCAAGGTTAAGGGTAATCCCGGTAAGGGCACCCAGGTTCGTGTTGAAGCCTGTGAATGTGAAGCCTCCATTTAGATTATTGATCGGAGGGCTTGTCAGTTGGAAGGTCTCCGTAGCGGCCGAGGCATTACCACAGAATAAGAGGAGCGCCAGAGCGCCGAGAATTGAGGGGAAAAAGTTCGGCGTTTTCATTAGGCGATTTATATGAATGACTCCTCATCCCCGCAATCAAATTACGGTTTCAATCAGGCAACTTTTATATGACTATTACCTACTTGACTGGAAATATCGATTGGGTAGGTCTCGATATTTCCACCGGCCGGGGACCGAGTCGGACTGAATTTCAGAGGCTTGCGCTTGATTGTTAGGCACTTAGCGGGTGTCCGGCTCAGGCTGGGCAAGGTCCGTTTGCAAGATCGATACCCGGCGCATGCAACTGCCGTCTAAATGTCGCCTGATTGTAACATTGATTCGATTGCGTGTCGGCGAGTAATGCACCAAGCTATCTCAAGAAAGGAAATCAGAATGAAATCAACAACTATCCCCTCCTTTTATAGCACTTTGGCAGTTGTTTTATTTTCACTAGTCGATCCTGCTTCTGCACAGGACACGGAAAGTTTTTCCTATACCACACCTTCTGCTCAATTTCCATTTACAGACAGCTTTACACTTCCTTCATTCAATACAGACTTGGGTACTCTCCAAGCAGTGGATCTCACTGTCCAAGCGGATACAACTGCCGATGTTAAGGTGTATAACGCCTTGTCAAGCGCACAGACCTTCACGAATGCTAAAGCCAGCATTGCTACAACGGTTACCGACCCCGCTGGCACTATTATATCGGTCATAGACGAAGCGGCACTCGCTAATGGCACAGCGGCGCCAGGCCTGAATGATTTTCCAGGCATTCCGAGTACAGGCGCCGATTCAGTACAAATTAGCCCGTCGAACTTTAATGTTTGGGAGGGTAATCAGGGCCAGACGGTGATATTAAATTTGACGGTCGAGGACGGCACTTTTAGCGGAAGCGCTGCGCCTGGTGTCTTTTTGGGCGGCATTGCCGTAGTGGACGTTTCAACAACGGTCACCTACACTTATGCTCCAAGGCAAATTTCTGCAGTCCCCGAGCCCTCCACCTGGGCGTTGCTGCTGGGCGGTTTGCTCATCTTGGTGGCAACAAGATTATCCGGCATTGAAGGCGTCTTGGCGGCGAAAGGTAACCAGTATCCAAATGAGCACCGGCACTGAAAAGCTGGCCCCCAGCTGGTTGATCAGCGTGTAATCGAACTCGTCGGCAACTTCCTTCCAGAAGGTCGAAAGCGTCATCAGCGAAAGGTCGGGAGAGTTGTCCCAGATCCAGGTTTGAAGCGAAAAAAGGATAAAGCCATGGACCAGGATCAAGCCCCCGAGAAGCGCCAGACCTCGCCGGCGCCAGGGAATCGGCGTGGCCATGATCAGAGCCATCGTCAATGCTGTCGGCACCCAGCCGATGGAGCGCGTGTCCAGTTCCGTCCTTTTCACAAGCCCCTTCCCTCCGCCATCGAGCAAGTCGCGATTGCCCAAGGTCAACCGCGTATCGAGACTTGAGGCGGCCGCCTGCCCCTCATACGGCGCGAAGAGGACAACGCGCTTCCCCTCGTCACGGCTGAAGGCCATCTGGCCGAGTCCCCGGAAATAGTGCCCGTAAAGCTCATTCCATCCCGGCCAAGGCGCAATCAGCAGCCCAAAGATAAGCACAAACCGGAACAAAAAACCGATAACCGGGTCGCGCACGATTCTACCTTTCAATCGCCCGTCCCTTCCAGCCAACGAAAAAGAGTATCGCCACGATAATGAATACGGTCGGCCATATTTCCAGATGGGCGGACGGGAAAAATGCGGGGAAATGAATCCCGATCCAGTAAAGCGTCACGATGCGAACCAGATTGAGCAGTTGCAAGATGACTATTCCAGCAAACATGCCGGCCAGTTTGTGCTTGAATGAGCCGGGGAAGGCCAGTATCGCCGCACACAAGAGCCATGTCGGTTCCACCGCATCACAACCCCGTCGAATGGCGATCGCAAAACCGGGCGATTGAATCGTGACCTCGGTGACATGCGTCCCTTGGCCGAGGGCATCCAAAATGAGATTGGACATCCACGCGTTGGCCTCCAGATAGGAGTATAGAATTCGCTCCGAGAACGGTATGGCCAAAAGGCCATAGAGCAGAAGCACCAGAGCGCCGAATTTGGCTCCAAAGAAAAGCACCGGGCCTTTGCTTGCAAACCAGGATCGCCATTCGGCCTTGAGCGAACTCCAGGAAAGTCCCGGCTGCCTTTTTTCTCTCTGTTTATTCACGTCGCGCACGCTTTTATTCAAGTTTAAGACAGTTGGATCCGCCAAGATTCACGGGTGAAGTTGTGCGTAGCATGAGTTTATAGCAGATTGGTTACGGATACATGGCAATCTTTGTTACAAAGAGGTGACAGCGTTGCTTTTTCATTCCTTCACGGGATAACTTTGGCAGAGTGGCCCACCATCAACCGACCCTTCACGGCTTATGGCACGGCGAATTATTTTGCCTTTTTAATCATGAAAAAGCTCATTTGCGCCTTTCTCATTATTTCCGGAATCTACAGCCAGGCCGCTTTAACCCTCGTCATGCGCGAGCCTTTCATCGGACCGGGAACGCTGACCAGCACATCGCCCGGGAATAATTTTACCTCCGTTTCGGGAACACTGACGATGGTTCGGGTGGGACCGCGCACATCTTCAATCGCGGCCCCGGGATGGTCGGCGGACATCCGAACGTCCGGCGCGGCCAATTATCGCGGGACGGTCAATTTATCGGGAGCCTCCAGCACCTGCGGCATGTGGGGCGCATGGATTCGAATCAAGAGCTTGCCGCCCGGCGGTGGTTATATGTCAGTGCTCCAACTCCTTGACCAGTCGACCAACGTCGTGATGGATTTCACCATCAATTCGAGCGGAGTGATTTCCTCCGCGCCTTATAATTACGGTGGAACCGTCCCGACTTTTACAAGTCCCGCCATAACCCCAAACACCTGGGTATGGTTGGCCGTGGCCTGGCAAATCCAATCGGGGGGAAACTTTCCCTATGGAATCCGGTGCATGTCCATGCCCTTGGGAGGCCCCTTGACGCTTTGGGGAAGCGCGGACGGCCTAAACGCGCTGGCCACTTCCTTCTCCGCGGTTAATGTCGGGCTCCAGACCGGCGGCACCGGACCCATGGCGAGGGTCGCCTGCCCGAGCCTTTACTCCATGGCCGGCTTTTCGGACATCGCCTATCCCGGCGATATTATCCCGCCGGTCGAGCAATCGAACCCATGGTACGTGAACACGGCAACGGGAAATGACAACAACGACGGAGCCACGGCGTCGACGGCGTGGCGAACCGCGGCGAAAATTACCACCGAGTCGCAATATTCGGGCATGCTCGACAGCAACGCCGCGGGACCCGGAGGTGGTGATGTCCTGAATATAGATACCAGCGGAGGACCGCTGGTTATCGGCACGACCACGCTGACCTTCGCCACCCAGGGGTTGAAGGTTCAGCCTGTTGCCGGCCAAACTTATATCAACTGTCAGGCGGAGGAGTTTTTGAGCAATGCGTCATTCACCCCAACCGCGGGTCTGACCAAAACCTACCAAACCGCGGACACGCAAGCGAACGTGGTGGCCTGGGAAAACGATAAGTGGATGTGGCATGTGAAATCGGCCTCCTACGGCGTATCGGCCGCTGTGACCAATCCCCCAACCGGCGTGACAACCAACTACGCCAGCACCGGGGCCGCCCTCGATGCCGTGGCGGGAAGCTTTTATACCGACGGGACCAATCTCTATATTCACCCCTTCGGCGACACGAATCCGGTGACGGATGGCAACACGTATACACGATCCCTGAATCGTGGAGGCGGGCTGGCGGCGGTTGCCTTCACGGCCGGAAATTATCGGGCCATCGGCTTCTATATTCGAAAAACAGCCCTGGTCGACCAGTTCGATAATGATTTCGGCGCCTATTGCTTCCAGGACGGAGTCTTGACCGGTTCTGGATTAAGCAGCTCCGTCGAAGGCGGCTATTTCGCTTATGGGGACAAGCATTGCTTCGGATCGACCAGCGGCGTGACCGGTTCGTCTCTTTTAATCCTCGACACGGAATGTGAGCAGGGACACCCCTATTGCGCCTATGGCGGCCAGACCCCCTTCGTCTCTTATTCCGGGGCAACGACGGCGGACAATGTCCACAATTATCAAGGATGCACCTGCCTGACGCGAAGCGGACTAATCGGGTCGACGGCAGGCGATCCAATTGGCGCCGGCGGGGATATTATCTACAGTCATAACAACGGCGCCGGAATTTCGTTTGCTTCCATCACGCTCAACAACTGCAATTTTGCGAGCGGCTCGGCCACCATGGGCGCTGCCACCAATTTTTTTGTTACGAATCATACACAGGTCGGCCAGGTGAAAACCTATTGCCCCAATAACAATATTCAAGAAACCACCTTCCCCAACCAGCTTGTGTCCATGCAACCGGGAGCCAGCAATCTGACCGTTCAGAATTGTCTGATCAAGCCGACTTTTAGCCTGAGTCCGGCGCCGCCCTATTATGGGTTTCTGGTTTCCGGCACCGTTGTGATTGAGGGCTGCACCTTTGATCTATCCGGTATTACCGGCAATTCGTCGTCCTATTTTCAACAAGGGATGATTCAACGAATGGGCGCGCTTAATCTTACTTTTAGGAACAATGCTTATGTGGTTCCGGCCGGCCAGAACCTTCCCCTCCTCTATAACGCGGCCAGTTCGGATATTTTGACCTTCGACCATAACGCCTATAATCTAGGCGCGGGGACGATTCTTGCGCGCGCCTATGATGGCCCGACTCCCTCCGATCTCACCTTCGCCCAATGGCAGACCCTGGGCGAGGACTGCTCCAATAGCAGCCTCAACGCGAATCTGCTGCTTCAAAACGACATTCCTCAATCAGGCTCGTCCCTCATCAATGGCGGGGCCGACCTCGGCTCCATGGCTGACTTCACGGGCGCCGTCTATGCCCATCGCAATACCATTGGGGCGTATCAGGGCAACAGTGCCTTTCTGGCCCCGCAAAGCATCTCCGGCTTTCCGCCGCTTCAAACCCTGGTTGCAAACGGGACCCCGATCAGCCTGCCCGCCGCGACAGCTTCCGGACCTATTATCTATACGGTCGTATCGGGTCCGGCCGGCGTTTCAGGCAATATTTTAACGTTGACCGGAACCGGTACCGTTGTCCTCACGGCCAGTCAAGCCGGCAACAGCATTTACGCTCCCCTCTTCGATACCGAAACCATCACGATGACAGCCGCGGTTGCCGACACCCCGGCAATGCCTGTGTGGGGACTGGCCCTCCTCGCCTCTCTGCTGGCGCTTATTGCCGTTCGCTCCTTGCGAGCAGCGTGATTTTTTCGCCGATCCATTCATCCTGTTCCCTCTCGTCATGCATCAAGATGAATTTGATGTTTCCCGAGGAAAAGCAGCTTCAGGGTCACATTGATGGCCCACGCTCGCGGTCACCGGAAAAGAAAATCTTTCGGTGAATAGAATAAAGGCCCTTGAGGACTCTTCGGGTGGCGCCGTTGACTCGGCGCCCATGCTGTGCTAATGTCTCCTTGTCAGGGTTAGTAGATAGAAGAAGTGTAGGAAATAGCCCCCGGCGCTTGAGTGAGCGACCGGGGGTCTTGCTTTCCGGCATTCAAGCGGCGGCCTTTCCGCTCAAAGGGCTAACCGTATCCTCCCGGCCCCCAGTAGGATATGCGTCCGGCTACTCAATAAGTTTTTTTAGGCCCGACAGTGTTTCCCCCTCCATACGCCTTTGGAGCGCACGAGTTGACGCGCTCCCGAAAAGTGAGCCGAAGAGGGCATTGGATTGGCTCCGTTGCCCAACCATAATCGCTCCCGCTTGAACATCCCGGTCAGTACCGGGTCACTGTCGCTCACCACTTTTCACCGTCCTGCTTCCGTTCAAGGCTTGCGCTCTTTAGGTCGTGACTCGATAGCGGGATTGTCGCCGGTGAATCCGATCACTACCATGACCATAATCAACAGCACACCGGGAAAAAGTAGCAACAGAGGTGGCATCACGAGTGGAAAGAGTACCAACAACGGTAATAACGGCAGCATTAACAAGGGAAACAATAAAAACAACAGTGCATGGCGTAGACTTTTGTTCATAGGCTATAACTCCTTATTTTCCACCATACACCCAATCCTTCGCTTCCGCATTTGCTTATTTTGTCCAATGCACATCAGGGCTTGCTCTGCCCAATTTTTAAGACTTTCATCAGATAAGAGATGTCACATTATTGTCGCTTGCAGGAGGAGAAAAAACACTCTTATCCTAATAAAATGGCAAAATTTCCAGATTCCCCCGGCAACTTCAGCCCGACCTCTGAATTCGAGCATCTGTTGGAATGGGTTTGTTTAGGTGCTTCCCACGTCCGAAATAATCTTGCCTGCGTCGAGAAACATCAGCAAAGCTTGCGGACGCTCGGCGAAACTGAAAAGCGCCTGAGTGAATTGGATTATTGGCGTGAGTCCCTGCGTTCACCGAACGGGAAAAGGCCGCCCTGAGCCTTAGTGAGACCATTTCGTTGAATAAGCCGGGAGAGCTATCAGAGCTAACGATTTTACTCCTCAAAGCTGCAGAACATCATTTGAGCCACGACGAAATTGTTCGTCTCACGCTTGCTGTCATGGCCGTTAACGATTGGATTGATCTTCGTGAAAAATGAACGCCCAGAGCCTGAAAAGTCAGCGGAATGAAGCAGCAAAATAGGGCCAGTGTTGGACAAGCCAGAGCAAACGACACTCTTTTTTTTGACAGTAAGATTTGGGAGGGTTGGGTAGGCATCAGCATTGTTTTTGCTGATGGCTTTTAATTTCTTCCCGGACTCAGCTACCCAGGTCACGTCACTCGCACCATTATAAGCATTTCGGTTTCTTAAGCTGGAATACTTCTATCTGCATCCCCGGCTGGCATTCTGTTTGTCCAAGTTCGATCTGCTATTATTTTATTGTAGAGGGAGCCATGGAAGGGAAGCTCATGAAAAATAGAGCGTCGGGTATTGGCACTGAAAGAAGCTACTTGCGAGCGAGGTTTGCCATTCTATCTGAAGGCTGTCCGTTTGACGATAGGATTCCGTCCACTTGCCCCTTTCACAAGCTCAGAAAAAGGAGTCTAAAGAAAAGAATCGCGTGGTTTGATGAGTTAAGCGAAGAAGCTTTTCTCAATATTTATACTTATTGCCGACTGTGTTTGGAAGTAAGAAAAAAGCTAGGATAAAGATGCGAAATTATCCCTCTTACAAACCCAGCCTCAAGCAAATGCAATCATGTCATTCCCTCCGCCATAAGTTTTTTCTTTTTGCGTAAGTAGAAATACTTATATGTGCATCCCTGTCTGGCATTCTATTTGACCAAGCTCGAACTGCTATTATTTTGCTCTGGGGAGAGGCGGAAGGGAGCAAAGCCATGAGAAGTGAACCCTTGGTTACCAACTCTCAAAAATGCTCCCTGCGAGCGGAGTTCTCTATTTTATCCGAGACCTGCACCCTTTATCAGGGCAATCGGTCCGCTTGCCCCTTTCACGAGATCATGGGAAAGAGTCAAAAAGAAAGAATGGCGTGGTTTGATGAGTTGAGCGACGAAGCTGTCCTCACTATTTATACTTACTGTATTCATAATTATTGCCAACTGTGTTAGGAAAAAACAAGATTTTAGAATAAAGATACTCTCACAGTTCGGAAGAGAGGCGAGGGTCGGAATCGCACAGAGCAGCCGCTGACTATCAATAACTTATAGAGTATTTCTCAGAGGAGAACAAGCTTATTCCTGCCTATTTTGGCCTACACTTTTCGTACTCAAATCCTGCTCATTTACTGGCAGTTTTACTGGCACCGTTAGAAGAAATGGATGATTTTCTTTCAGGGTCACTGGACGACGCTGCCGCTCGATCCTAAATTGGGAAAAGGAGAATAGTCCCATGAGTCTTTTTCATTCCGGCCTGAACCATTGGCAGCGTCAGTGGCTCAGTGACCGTCTACACAAGAAACAGTCCGTCGAGTCCGAGCCAGCGACCACATTTTTGCAACCAATTCCGCCACCGCGACCGCGCCCCCCCAAACTAGAGCCTTTGAAGGCATCGCCTGCACCCAAGCGGAAGCCTCCTCCACCTCGTCCCGCCAAGATTGTTTGGCCGTCCGCCGAAGCACTTGGGAAACTAATTTGGGAGAAACCAACATCCCAGATTGCCAAGGATCTTGGCGTTTCGGACAAAGCCATCGAGAAGCACTGCAAAAAGCTGGGACTGAAAAAGCCACCTCGCGGCTACTGGGCGAAAATTCAAGCGGGAGAAGGTGCCAAGTGATAGCTGGTGCTACGACCACCGCCTTCATCCTGGATGAGGATGCCGCGCTCGATCAAAATCTTGATGTCCCGAAGCGCGGTATCCCCGGAACACTTGGCGAGCTTGGCATATTTTGACGTGGAAAGTTTGCCTTCAAAACCATCCAGCAGGAGGTTGATAACCTTGCGCTGTCTTTCGTTTACCGGCTCTGCGTTGATTCGTTCCCAGATTTTCGCTTTTCGCAAAACACCGGCGAGTTCCGTTTCCGCTCCCGCAACAGCCCGTCCGAGACACGCCAGGAACCATTCCAGCCACGAGGTAATATCGGCTCCTCCCCTTTGGCTCTGCTCTAGGTGCAAATAATACTGGTTCCTCTCTGCTTCAATCTGCGCGGACATGCTGTAGAATCGCTCGGCAGTTCCTTCGGCCCGCGCCAGGGCCATATCTGCGATGGCGCGTCCTATGCGCCCGTTGCCATCCTCGAAGGGATGGATGGTGACGAACCAAAAATGGGCGACTCCAGCCTTTAGCACGGGATCAATTCCGGTGGAGGCGCCAAACCAGTCGAGAAATACCGACATCTCATGATCAAGTCGATCCGCGGATAGCGCTTCAAAGTGGACCCGTTCCCGGCCCATCGGCCCGGACACAACTTGGATCGGACCTACCTCGGCAGGACGCCACGCCCCCACGGTAATTCGTCGCATACCGGTACGCCCGGTTGGAAATAGCGCGGCGTGCCAGCCGAATAATCGTTCTGCCGTCAGCGGCTGAGCATATTTTTGAGTGGCATCGAGCATCATCTCCACAATGCCTTCAACGTCACGACTGGCGGGTGAAGCACCCCCAACATCAAGATCCAGCCGACGCGCGATCGAAGACCGCACAGCCTCAGCATCGAGTCGCTCTCCCTCAATCGCGCTCGATTTGATAACGTCGGCGGTGAGCGTCGTCAGGCTGGCTTCCGCGCGAAGCTGAAACCCAAGCCCCTCCATTCGGCCCAAGAGGCGACCTTGCCTATGCCGGGCATCCGCCAGCAACGGCGATAATTTCGCGTCGTCCCATTTGAGCTGAGGCCATTCAGGAATTTCGTGGATAAAAGCCATAATCTCCGCTTATCTTGCGGTGATTATGAGACATATTCGCCGCGAGTCAATCCTATTAACCGCATCTTATGCGGAGAATAAAAGCCTATTCGCCGCATAATAGGGCCACCCACATGGGGCTGCAGCGTCCAGTTATCGGCAATAAGATCGGCAATCGGCGGCATACTGCATTTTCATTTATTTTATTAAGTGATTGACTGTTAGCTTATTAAGATTACGCTAAATCAGCAATTAGATCGGCAGATATGGCTATCTCTCGCTTTGACACTCCCACCGACATGGAGCCCCTGATTCCCTCGGGTGGTACCCTTGATCTTGCTCCGCAAGCCTCCTCATTGATCAAAGCGGCGGCGGAGCTGGGAGGGTATTTTGCTCCTGAGACCCGGCAAGCGGTCGCCGATCTGGTCCGTTCGATGAACGGCTATTACTCCAACCTGATCGAAGGCCATCGCACCCGGCCCGTCGATATTGAGGCCGCGCTGGCCCAGGATTTTTCATCCGATCGGAAACGGCGCGAGTTGCAGAAGCTTCATTTCGCCCATTCGGAGACTCAGCTTCATTTGGAGCGGCGCTTGCGGGAAGAGCCTGATCTCGATTTTCTTTCCACGGAGTTCATTTGCTGGATTCATGAGAAGTTTTACTCCCTTCTTCCGGAATCGCTCCGCCACGTCACGGATAAGGACGGAAAGACTTATCCCGTGAATCCGGGGCAAATTCGGACGTACGATGTCCATGTGGGCATTCATCTGGCCCCTCCCCCGGACGCCTTGGCAAAATTTCTTGCTCGTTTCCGCGACTTCTATGGCGCTTACCGCCAGGACGCCACGCCACAGGCCGTCATCGCGGCGATGGCGGCGCACCATCGGCTGGCATGGATTCATCCTTTTGGCGATGGCAATGGGCGCGTCACACGTCTGCTGACGCACGCATGGTTGACCCGGATCGGGCTGGGAGCCAATGGCCTCTGGACGCTGTCTCGCGGTCTGGCGCGCAGTCTCGATGAGTACAAGGAGGTTCTGGCCGCGGCCGATAACAAGCGACTCAACGACTACGACGGGAGAGGCTATCTCTCCGAGCGCCGACTTTCAGACTTTTGCGCTTACATGATCGACCGCGCCTTGGACCAGATCAACTTCATGCAAGGTCTGCTCGATCTGCGGCAACTGGAAAAACGCCTCTTGGGCTATTGCGCGGTGGCGGAACAAGCCAGGGAATTGCCCAAACGGAGCGGTGTCTTGCTGCGCGATGTGATGTTGCGCGGAGCCATCCCGCGCGGGGAGGCCGCGAGAATTTTGAATGTTTCCGCTCGAACCGCGCAAACGGTTGTCGGCGATTTGCTCACCAAGGGCCTTTTAAAATCACCCAGCCCCAAAGGGCATCTGACCATCGGTTTTCCCGGATTCATCTGCTCCTATCTCTTCCCCGATCTTTATCCTGCCGGTCCCCCTGCGTGAGAGGCATCTTCCAGCGAGCAAAAGGCAAAGGATTTCAGGACTTAAAAACGGCAGGGAGCATTATGGCTGCAACGGCGCACCCGATGCGCTTGCCTAGCCTCTCTGGCTTCGGTCAAGCACACGAAAGAGACACGTCGTGCTCTGTCGGATCGGTAAAGACCACTAACGGTTGTTTTTTAATCGGGGCCGTATTTGGGACATTCAAGACTCCAAATAAAAGATCTATTATCTCCCGGTTGCTTGACCTGCCGACCGCGCATGGCATTCGTCGCGATACAACCGAGGCTTCTCAACAAGACGTGTTGCTCACAACGCACGCACCGTTCGTTCCATCGGATATGTCGCGGGACAAGGTTTTGATTTTCGGTAAAAAGCCGGAGCTCGGTAAGGAACCGGAGCGTATCGTGGTGATGCGTCCGACCATTGAAACGTTTGGCTCGACCTTTGACGCCATTTTGGACGTGTGCTTCGATGTCCGACCGCCTTTCTCAGAAGAGCCGCGCAAGAAAATCACCGAGCTGAAAAACAGCCACGATCCAAATGTAATCCGACAGGGGATGGAGCAGCTCGGCCCCTCAGTTGAAAAGGCATTTCTCGCGGACCGCTTGCGTCAGTTGCCCGAGGAGAAGAGCAAATAGAATGTTCTTTGGATATTGAGTGGGTCCCGTCTTCGTCTTGATAATCTCGTCCAGCACATGCTGCCATGTCCGCTTGGGCATGAGGGGATCGCTCGCCGCCAGATAGGTGCGGGCAATCTGGAGGTTAAGCGCAGGCTGGCGTGCAGCCTCGTTTTTGGCCCCCAAGAGCACGATGGCTTCCGGCTTGTTTTTCGTCCGCAAGCTTTCCTGCTTCTTGGTCTCCACGTTTTCGACGTAGAAAGTGCCGTGATGTTGGAATAACCGATACCGCTGCAATCTCATGTGTGTCTCCGGTTTCAGAGACTACCGCCATGCGATGCGCCGTGTTAGCGAGCGGAACTGAAGTAGGAATCAAGCCCGCCGCAATTGGCGCGAGACTCGATTTTTACTGGCAGTTTCACTGGCAGTCGGCGCTTTTCTTCGACACAAGATATTCTCTTTCAACGACATTGAAAGAGAGGCGAGGGTCGGAATCGGACGAGCATGCCAATTCAGTTCAAAGGAGGAATAAATGATCTCAGAGCGTACCCCAAGACAATTTGGCTGAACTCGTCAGAACTCGTCACTACTGTGCCAGTATTTTCACTGACACTTTCACTGACAGCGCTCAAGAGTAATCAGCTATGCGCATCGGTTATAAGTCTGTATAATCTGCTACACGTGTAGCGAACCGCAGCGAGTGATTTCCCCCATGATCTACCGGTGTTCTCTCCCAATTCCTCAATCCATAGCTGACTTCGATCATGCCCTCGGTAATCACTTCGATCATAAGTTTCTCTTTTGTGGGAGTGGCAACCCCACTCCTGAAATAATATCCGCTATTATTCAAGGTGTTCCAATCAGGAGTTGGCTTTATTCCTCCTGACCGGGTGGTGACTCGCTGTTTGAGTTGTTACCGCCAAGAATATCCCCCCGCCGAGAAGGATCAATGCCCAATAAGGCATGGTTGGTGTGTCGGACGGGAGGGGCTGGGCGACAATGGCTTTGATTTGCGCCGCATACGTATTCACCTGCACGCAGGCCGAGAAGTCGTACGGGACGGTACCGCTGCCGTCGTTGATTCCAGCGAGTTGCTAAGGCAATAATTAATAGGAAGGTCCGCAACATGCCTTGATTCTAACACGGAGTCCTCGTTCGCCGAAAAAGGTTTTCAGCGTAACTTGCAAATGTAACCGATTAGTCATGTTACCGGCGCAAATTATTCGCACATTCTTTACTCGCTCTCGGCATAAACGTTTAATCGCCAGATTCTGAATCTATGTGAGTTCTACCGTTTAAATTTCTTCAAGGACATCACGAGTGCCTTTCATTTGCGTTCTGTCGCGTAAATGCCAAGCCCCGCTCTGTTGCGGAAATGCATCGCGCAAACCGAAGCGCGCCGATTTAAAGAAAGCCTTGGGTGATCTAGGGCTGTCGAACATCTGAAGATAGGCACCGATATTCTGTGCACGGATGGCTCGTAATTCCTTGCATGACTCAGATACAACCGAAGGCCAGTGCTTGCACTTGGGTACGCCACATGCGATAATTCAACCCATGGTAACCAAAGATTGTCCTCCGAGGTCTGTAAGGAAACCTACGAGAAAGAAGTCAGCCCATAAGACTAAACCTGCTTTTAGCAAACCAGTCCAGCTTGATGAAGTTTTGGCTACCCACCTGCGGACTACGTCAGGGCCGTAGTTGGTTCTTGGGATAGCCATGATCTCGATAATGTTTTATCTCGGAGCGATAGTACTCTTTGGCCTTGGCTCCCTTCTTCTCAGGCATACTTCCCCTTTTTCTAGATTGGGAGGTACCAAATACGAAAGAAGAATAAAACGCAAAACTGTTGGAGTGATTTTGTTGATGGCTGGGTCAATACTCCTCGGACTGGGGGTACTGAGACAATACTTTGCAGGGTTTTAGCAGGTTGGCCTGCTTCGGTCATCTGGACGTAGGCGATTGCTCACTGACCAATAGTGTGGGAACGGGGCGGGCCGGACGGCCTAAATTCCTTGCTGATTGTCCGCAAGTAGCCGGCCGGAATGATAATTCCATCGTCCTTGAACGTTAGTTCCATCGCGTCCTCGACTTGATACACGGGCGCACGGCTATTTGGGTTAATGGCATTTCTCTTATTCAAGGCGTTTATCATTTTTAGATTAGATGCCAACTGTGGCACGCCGCCGTTTTTGCTGGAATCATTAAACAGTGAGATAGCCTTGCGAGCTTGATCTGGTTGCCCGTTCGTCTTTAGCATTTTCGCCGAAGCTTCAACAAGAAAAGCGACAAATCCGGCTTCATCGTCATTGTTCATTCTTGCAAAATCGTCAATGGACATTGCCTTTGCACAGACTGTGAGACACGGTGCAAGCGAGATCAAAGTGACAGCCAACTTTGCTTTTAGATTCATCACGAAGATTTTATCACCCGTAGCTCACTACGCAAGCCTTGGTGCACCCACTTAGAAGAAGTGGATGATTTTCTTTCGGGGTCTGTGGACGACGATAGCACTTGAGTTTAAAAGGAGAAAGGAGATCGATTCCATAAGTCTTTTTCACACCGGCATGAATCACTGGCAGCGTCAGTGGCTCAGTGACCGCCTACATAAGAAACCGCCCGTCGAGTCCGAGCCAGCCAGCACATTTTTCCAACCAACTCCGCCGCCGCGACCACGCCGTCCCAAACCAGAGCCTTCAAAAACATTGATTGTTCCCAAGCGGAAGCCTCCAACACCCCGTCCCGCCAAGATTGTTTGGCCGTCCGCCGAGGCACGGCGCGGGAAATTACGGCGGAACTGTCAGATTACCTGTATCGGAGCAGCTGGATTTCCAAAGACAAGTGGATCGAACCTAAAAAGCTAAGTCAGTAGCGCTTGAAGTGATTCTAAATCCACCAGCCTGCTCGTAAGGTCGGGCAACCCACGAAGGGCAATGAACAAAATAGGCATAGGCGGGAGCGAAGACTTGGGCGTATAATATCACGATGAAACGAATCACCGTTCTTTTGACCGAGGACCACACGATTGTCCGCCAGGGCTTGCGATTATTGATCGAGGCTGACGGTGATATCGAGATCGTTGGAGAAGCTAAGACCGGACGCGAAGCGGTGCAAATGTGCAGCGATCTTCGTCCGGAGGTCGTTGTCATGGATATCGCCATGCCGTTGCTGAACGGAATAGAGGCAACCCGGCAGATTCTCAAGGC
>Ga0182030_10004195_pt1 | contig 30734 bp, 23 predicted proteins | sample 812S3MmetaG_FD_121299 | JGI IMG/M metagenome (GOLD analysis project Ga0182030, IMG submission 121299) | Permafrost microbial communities from Stordalen Mire, Sweden - 812S3M metaG (Illumina Assembly) | ecosystem: Environmental > Terrestrial > Soil > Wetlands > Permafrost | place: Sweden...
CTCGCGGACGGTGATTTTTTTCAACGGCTCCCGGTAGTTGTCCATGAAATAGCGGATGGCCTGCATCATGGGGCGGCCATTGAGTTCGGCATAGGCGCGCTCGGCCTCGGCTTCCTGGGCGGGCGTCAGACGGGTGGTGGTGATGCGCTTCTCCGGCGTGAAATTGAGCACCTCAATTTCTAGTTGCTGTTTGCGGGCGAGTGCTTCAGGCTGTGTCTTGTAATTTTCGCGGATGCGGACGCCGCCGGGAGTGGTTCCGGCGACGCGGTAAGCGGTGGTTTTATTGGGGTTTTCAAACGGACAGATGATATAAACGCCGCGAGTTTTCATACCGCTATAATGGCAAATTTAATGGCAAATGTCCAGATGAAATCGAAAAAAAGCTATAAATAAAGGGTGATTGTGGTTAGGCCAATGCCCTTTTAAGGCATTGGTCCGGGGTTCGAGTCCCCGCCAACCCACCACTCCACCAGCTGGGGAAGATCGCGGAGCAAAGTTGGTTTGGAAGCTTAAATTATTATTCTATGAGTCAGTCTAAAACCCCGGGCACTTCGCCGCCCGCCGCCGCCGGCAAGTGCCTGTTTCCCGGGCCGAATTTTGTGACGATGTTCACGGAGAGTTTTGGCATCAGCCGGGCGGGCACGCTGGTGGTGCTGCTGCTCGTCGGCCTGATTTTGATCGGCGCGGTTTTTTTCTTCGTTCGTTCGGCGCCGCCCAAAACAATCACGATCACCAGCGGGCCGGACGGCAGCATTTTTTTTACGAATGCCGTCAAGTATTCCAAAAGCCTGCTGCCGCAGGGCGTGAAATTGAACATCCTCACCTCGCACGGCTCGCTCGAAAATCTCCAGCGGCTGGAGGATCCGTCGGCCAAAGTGGACGTGGGTTTTGTGCAGGGCGGAATCACCAACGGCGACAGCAGCCAACTGGTTTCGCTGGGGAGCATTTCCTACCAGCCGCTGCTGGTGTTCTGCCGGGGCGCGGCCGTGGATTCGCTGGCGGATCTGGCCGGCAAGCGGCTGGCCATCGGCCCGGTGGGCAGCGGCACGCGCACCTTGGTTTTAACCTTGCTCGGAGCCAACGGCATCAAGCCCGGCGAGGCCACCACGCTGCTGGATTGGGAGTCCGCCGCGTCCGCCGAGGCGTTGCAAAACGGAACGGTGGACGCCATATTTCTGATGGGTGAAGACGCCTCGGCGGCGACCATGCGCAAGCTTTTGCTGGCCCCGGACATCCACCTGATGAATTTCACGCAGGCCGAAGCTTATACCCGGCGGTTCAGTTATTTGAGCGTGCTGAAATTTCCGCAGGGCGGCATTGACCTCGGCAAAAACATTCCCGCCCATGACGTTTATCTGATCGGCCCCACGGTTGAGTTGATTGCGCGGAACAATCTCCATCCGGCGTTGTCCGACTTGTTGCTGGAAGCCGCCCAGAACGCGCACGGCAACGCGACCTTGCTCCAGCACCTGCACGAATTTCCCGCGCCGATTGAACATGATTTTTCCATCAGCGCCGATGCGTCCCGCTTTTACAAATCGGGCAAAGGTTTTTTATATAGTTACCTTCCGTTCTGGCTGGCCAGCCTGACCCGTCGCATCGTCGTGGTTTTTATTCCGATGGTGGTGATCATGATTCCCATCCTGCGCAGCATTCCCCACCTCTACCGCTGGCGCAATCAGCAGCGGATTTACCGCTGGTATCGGTCGCTGCTGGTTTTGGAAAAAGAACTGTTCCGGGAACCGGATTTGGAAAAACGGCGGCGCCTGCTCAAGCGGCTGGACGAAATCCAAAAAGAAGTCAACAAGATGAAAGTGCCCGCGTTCCTGGCCGATCAGTTTTACGGCTTGCGCGGCCACATTGATTTTGTCCGCCAGATGATGAGCGAACCGCCGCCGCGTTGAATCGGTTTGGCGCGGGTCAAGTGGGGCTGCAAAATTTTCAGCCCGGTCGCATCAGTGCCCGCAGCCACGGCAAAACGACGAGCAACGCGAAAAACATTCCGGCGGCGAGATTGATCCGCGACTGGTGCGCGAGCCGGGGCCAGCGTGACAGCAGCAAGCCGAGCAGCGTGCCAGCGACGAATCCGCCCAGATGCGCGACCACGTCCGCCTCCGGATTCAGGCCGAGGAACACAAACAACAACACGCCCCCCAGAATTGCGCCGATGAAACGCCGGATCGCGTTGGCGCTCCGCTGTTCCAGCAGGCCAAACGATTGGGCGGTAAGCAAACCCAGCGCGCCCATCACCACGCCCGATGCGCCAAGGCCGCGTTGCGCCGCGCCATAGCCCAGCCAGGTGACAATGTTGCCGCCGGCACCGGCAAGGTAAGCGGCCAGCAAACCGACGCCCGGCCCGTAACGGCCCATCGCCAGCCCCAGAAACACCAGCCCGAAAATGGCGTTCATCGCCAGATGCGCCGGGTCGGCGTGCAGCCACATCGCCGTGAACAGCCGCCACCATTCGCCGTGCAGCAGCGCGGTGCCGTCCATCATGCCGCGACTCCGCAAATCGGCGCGCGTCCCGCTCCACCAATAAAAAACCATGGTCAGCAACACCCACAAAAAACTGCGCCAGTCGAAGATCAAACCCGGTTGGAAAACCGGCCGCCGCCACCGCCAGTGGCGGTTTTCCAGGCGGTATTGGCGAATTTGGGCCAGCGCTTTTTCGCCGTCCGACTCCGCGACGACCAGCGCCCAGCCAGTTTCTTCCGAGGACTCAATGACGTGTTCGATGCCCTGGCTGGCGAGCACCAGACTCCAATCCATCGCCTGACGCCGGTTGCGGGCGGCAATGCGGATGACGGAAGCTGGAGTTGGTTCGGGCATTTGATTCAGCGAACCGCGCGCACTGGCCCGGTTTGCTGGGGCCAGACTCACGCTGCCGAAAAACATTGCTCCCGTTTGGCGGGCGCGGGCGAAACTTTCAGTTTGTGTTGGTTTCCACCGGCAGGGACACGCGGACGAGGCCGGACGGCGACGGGACAATTTCCAGTTTGCCGTGATGCGTCTCGATGATTTTCTGGCTGACCGCCAAGCCGAGGCCGAGGCCGACGTTGCGCGTGGTGTAAAACGGCGACGGAACCTTTTTTGCCGACTCGGCGCTGAAGCCGGTGCCGTGATCCTGCACTTCAATGGTCACTTCGCGTTCGCCGGCACTCCCGGCGGTTTGCAGCGTGACATCAATCTGCGGTTTTTTGGGATTGGCTTGCAGCGCGTTGAGCATGATTTCCGACAGCGCGTGTTTCAACGCCGCGCGGTCGCCGGTGACGATGAACGGTTTGCCGCCGTCGTCAAATTTCAACAGTGCGCCTTCCACCGGCTGCTGGCGCATCGCCTCCAGATAGGCTTCCTTGATCAGTTTTTCAATCGGGAAAGCCTCCTGCTCGATGTGCCCTTCGCGGGCCAGGAAACGCATCTGGTTGATGAGCCGGGAAACGCGCTTGACGCCGTCGCCCATCGCATGGTCGAGCGACTCGCGGAATTCCGGGTCGTTGAATTTCTCGCCCAGCAACTGCTGATGCGTCGAAAGCGGCACCATGGCGTTGCCGATCTCGTGCGCCATCCGGTCGGCCATCGTGCGGATGAGCCGCAGGTTGGCGGTCTCGACTTCGAGCCGGCGCAACTGTTCGCCCTGCGACAAATCGTCGGCGGTCAGCAGCGCCGAACTGGGCATGGCGGAATTGCCGCGCTGGAACGGCACCACGCTGATGCTGTAAATCGTGCCGGGCGAGTTTTCCGGCTCGAAGCGGAACGGTTCCAGCGCCGCGCCGGTTTTCAAGACCTGGTAAATTTTCGCGCCAAGCGCCTGCGGCAGGTCGCTGAATTCCATGCCGCCGGTGCGTTCGTTCTTGCGGCCAAAATGCCGGCGGGCGGCCTTGTTGGCGTGCAGCACTTTGAGGTCGCGGCCGACGACGATGCAGGCGCTGCTCAATTCGCGGAGCACGTCGGCCATCATCTCGTGGTTGCCGGCGAGTTGGTCGTGCAGCCAGATGTTGCGGAGCGCCAGGCCGACTTGTTCGAGCAGATGAAAAATCAGTTCCAGTTCCACGTTCACCAGCGGTTCGCCGGTGACGCGGCCATCGAACACCGCGACGCCGATGATGGTGTCGCGGTTGGGAATCGGCACGGCCACCTGCGCGCCGAGCAGTTCAAATTCCTTTTGCGCCTCGGCATCTAGGCGGGCTTCGTCGCTGTCGCGGCGCAAAATCCGGCCGAGCCGCGAAATTTGCGCGCCGATGCCGGAGTCGAGCGACAGTTCGAAATGTTCGAGCAGGCCGGAGGAGACGCCGATGGCCGCCGCCACGCGCAGCCGCCGCGTGTCTTCCGGCGACATGACTTCGGTGAGCGGCGAGCAGGGGCGGTTCAGGAAAATGGCGGCGCGGTTGACACTCAAAATTTCGCGGAGGAAATGGAGGAATTGTTTCAACATCGCCTCGGCGTCGAGCGAGTGCGTGAGGATGGAGGAAAAATCGCGGAGCACGTCGAGCGTCTGCGCCGCGTTGACAAACCGGCTGACGGCGGCGGGATCGGCGACGGCGCGCGAAAACAGCGCGGTGTTGCCGGTGGGCGCGCTGGCGGCGGAACGCGGCGGGGCGGGCGGGCTGGTGAGCCGTTCCAAAACGGAATTCAACAGGCGGTTGCGGACGGGCTTCGTTAAAATGTGCGTGACCCCGCGCAGAAACGCTTCTTCTTCCCAGTCCGACTGCGTGGCTTCGGTGTAAACGATGATGGGCGTTTTGGCGTCGCGGCGGCGGAGGCGCTCGATGACCCACACACTTTCGACGCCCATGAGATCGGCGTCGAGAATGCAGGCGCTGGCCAGGCCGTGGACGATGAGCGGTTCGGACTCCTCAACATTGTGCCGGTGGACGACGCGGTAGTGTTCGGGGCTGAGACTGGCGCGGACAGACTCGGCAAAGTCAGGGTGCGGGGACAAAACCAAAATCGTTTTCATGGGTTTGGCGGCAGGAATTGGCTGGAAATTTTTGCCATTACTTGAAGGTTATTTTTGTCATGCGCGGCTAAAAAGTCAAACTAATCTTGTATGGCGGCAATTATTCAGCCGGTGGTGAGGAGCTTGTTCCACAAATTATCGTTCAGCAGCGCCTTTCTTAAAAAATCCGTGTCGCCGGCCGGAGCGGCGGCGGCTTCCGGCCGGAGCGGCAGGTGGAGCGTGAAACAGTTGCCGCCGCCGGGCAGGTTTTGCGCCTCAATTTTTCCGCCGTGATGATGCACGATGAAAAAGCAGGCCATCAGATTGATGCCGTATTCCGAGGGCGTGCCGCTGGTGACGGCAAAGGGATCCAGCACCACCCGCAGCGCCTCCTGCGGCAGCGCGGGACCGTTGTCGGCGAGCCGAAGGATGATTTCGGCACCCTGCGCCTCGGCCGTGAAAGTGATGCGGCTGCCGGCGGGCAGCATGGCCAGCTCGTCTTTGAGCAGCAGTTCGATGAGCCGGTCAAACTTGGGCCGGTCCACGCGCAGCGGCGGGAGTGAGTCGGGAATTTCATTCGCCACCTCCATTCGCCGTGCCGCCAGCGGTTCGCGCAAGCCGTCGAGACTGGCGGCGATGGCGGATTTCAAATGGATCTCGTCGGCAAACGGATTGCCGGACTTATTCTCCGAAGCCGTGCGGAGATCGCCGAGGAGGCTGTTGATTTTTTCGATCTGGCCCTGGACGTTCTGATGGTATTCGCGCCAGAAATCCGGGTCGCGCAGGCCGTCGGCGCTGGCTTTTTCCTCGGCCATCTTGAGCGGCGCGAGTTCGAGAAAAGTTTTCACCGCCACCATCGAATTTTTGATGTGATGGCTCAAACCGGCGGCGAGCAGGCCGAGGCTGACGATGCGGTCGGCGATCATCATGTTGCGCAGCACGGACATTTTTTCGTGGAGCAACTGGTCGCGCTCCGCCTGCACCATGAAAAATTCCAGCCCCTGCTTGAGCGTGAGTTCGAGCTGCGCCGGCTTCCACGGCTTGGTGAGATATTTGTAAATGGCCCCGCTGTTGACGGCGGCGATGGCGGCGTCCATGTCCGTGTAGGCGGTGACGAGGATGCGCAGAATCTGCGGGCGCAAAGTGCGGGCGCGTTCGAGCAGCCAGACGCCTTTTTCGCCGGGCATCCGCTGGTCGGTCATCAGGATGCCGATTTCGGCGGCGTGCTGTTCCAGCAGCTTCAGGCCGTCCTGGGCGTTGGCGGCGGTGAAGATGGTGAACTCATCACCGAAGGCGCGGTTGAAACTGACCAGCGATTCCTCCACGTCGTCCACATAGAGGATGGCGAATTTTTTATAATCGTAGGCGGTCGGCATTTTCGGGTTTCGTTTTGGCGGCGGCTTCGGCGTGAACCGGCAGGTCGAGGGCAAATTCACAAAACTCGCCCGGCACGCTGCTGACGGAAATGACACCGCCAAAGCCGCGCAGGATGCCGAAGCAGTTGCTCAAGCCCAGGCCGGTGCCTTTGCCGATGTCCTTGGTGGTGAAAAACGGATCAAATATTTTCGCCTGGTTTTCCGGCTTGATGCCCGGGCCGTTGTCGCGGATGAAAATGAGGCTGCGTTCGCCGGCCAGGCGGCTGGTGATGGCGATGGTCGGCGCGGCGCCGGCGGCGAATTTTTTTTCAGCCAGCGCGTCAATGGCGTTTTCCAGCAGGTTGACGAGGACAAGGATGAACTGGTTGCGGTTGAACCAGGCTTTCTGGCCCGGAGCCAGGTTCAGTTCCAGCGCGATGTTTTTGTCCTTGATTTCGCCGGAGACGAAGCGCAGGGAAAGTTTGAAAATGTCGGCGAGGTCCAGCGCCTCCGCCGGCTGCTCGCCGGGATGGCTGAAGGTGCGGAGGTCGGAGACGATGTTGTCCACGCGCTGCAGGCCGTCTTCGATGTCGGTGAGCATGGCGCCCATCTCGGCCTGGAGTTCCGCCGGGAGCTGGCGGCTTTTTTTGCGGAGCGTGAAGGTATTGGTGACGATGTAGTTCAACTGGTTGCCGATGTCGTGCATGAGGCCGGCGCTGAAGCGGCCGAGGGACGACATTTTTTCGGCCTGAATCAGTTGGGCCTCGGCCTCCTTGATTTCGCGGTTGGCGCGGTTGAGCGCCTCGTTCTGCTCCGCGAGTTTCAGATTGGTGGTTTCCAGTTCGCGTTTGTTCTGGTCCAGTTGGTAGTTCAGGATGAATTCGCGAATGCGCAAAGTGTGATGAATCCAACCGCTCACGGCCACGATAATGGCCGTGAGGGACAGAAAATACAAATTATTGACCAGCACGCCGGGATGGGCCGATCGGGTGATTGATCCGTGCAGCCAGCAGGCGCCAAGATACATCAGGATGACGAGGACGGAAGCGGCCACGCTTAAATCCGCCGACCAGCGCATCACCAAGGCCACCGAGAGGAGAACCAGATTCAGTCCGGCGTAGTAGGTCGAACTCGCGCCGTCCGTGTCATAAATCATCCAGCAGATGAAAAAGGCCGGCAAGATGGCGAGAGCCAGGCTCAAATAACGGTCAATTTTGTTGCGCAACCGGGTTTGCAGCACCAGCCAGATCGCCCCGGCCAGCACCGAGGAGAGCAGCCGCAGCCCGAAAAAATAAGCGGTTTTTTTCGGATAAACAAAATAGTCCAGCACCACGCCCGCAGGCATCAGCGACATGACCAGATAAGAGCCGACCTCCAGATGCCGGATGTAAATCTGGCGCTCGTAATCGGCGTAGGCTTTCAGGGCCGCGGCGTCGTTGAAAAACTTATTTTTCACCGTCCGGTTTTCTCACTTCGAGGAACAGGTTGACCCCTGTCGCGTCCCGCTTGATGGCAATGTCCTGCGGTTTGGCCGCTGACGGAGCCAGCGCCCGCATCGCGGCGTTGCCCCGATGCACCAGATGCCATTCCAGAAAACACTCCATCTGGTTTTTGGCCGGATGGTCATCCACGTTGGTGGCCACCAATAGCCCTCCCGGTGCCAGCAGCGTGTAAAAAATATCCAGCAATTGCCGGCAGGCCTGATCCGTCAAATAGTCAAAAAGGCCGGCGCAATAAACGAAGTCATATTGGTCGGGCTGCGCATAATCCTCGCCGCGCACCGCAGATTTGATGAGCAGGTTGACCGACTTCTTCACGGGGCGGATGACCGTATGGCGCGCATGACGGTGTTTCAAATCATTCAAAATCTGGGTCGTGCGGGCCAGGGTTTCGTCGTTGAAATCAACCAGGGTGAAATGCGCGCGGTGCGAAAGCTGGCTACCCGCCAAAAACTTCTGCACCTCGATGGCCGGCCCGCAACCCATGTTGAAAATCCGGATGCCGCGGTTTTGCGCCGCCCCGCGCAGCGATTCGCTTTCCAGCTTTTTGCCCAGATATTCAATCCGGTTGCGATGCGCGACAATGGGGGGCAGTTGCAGGGCGTAAAGATTCACCAGCTTGGCGAACAGCGACCCGCCTTCCAGCGGATCGCGGAACATCATGTTCACCATTTCATAATCGCCGGCGTAGCCCAGCGGTTTGGTCAGGGTGCGGTGCACAAACGGCGAGGCCATCAAAATCGGCTGCACCAGCCGCTTGCCAAAAGCCTGGTGCGCCGCCACATGATCCCGGTTGACCCGGTTGGAGATTTCCTCAAATTGCTCGAAGAAATTGGCAATCGCGGACACCATCGCCGGTTGCAACTGGCACAACATCTCGCGCTGCCATTCCAATTGTTTCGCCGCCGGCAGTTGGCGGACACCCACTTCCGCCTTTTCCAGCCACAGCCGGGCATCGGTCAGAAACGTATGCATGTCGGCGACAATAATCTTGAATTCCGGCAAAATCTTGTAGTTGCTCTCCCAGCCGGCCAGAAACGTCTTGAACGCCTTTAGGAGTTGCCCGTTTTTCCGGGCATCAACCACCGAACTCAGATCCGCCCAGGATTCCTCGGCCAAGGTGACTTCGCAGGTCACCGTCACGCCGGTGCTGACCAGGCTGCGGATGATGGCGGTGCCCGAATAAATGATCCGGCCCTGGAACGCCATTTCAAAATCGGCCAGCACTTCCGAAACCTGCAGCACACTGCTCGGATTGTGCAGTTCAATGAAAGCGGCAAACCTCGTCATCCGCACCAGCGTGCCGCGCAGGCCAATGCCGTCCGCCGTCCGAAACGTGACGCCATTTTCCCGGCTGGTGGCCGGGGCCGGTTTGGCGGGCGCGGGCGACGAGCTGGGGGCATGCTGTCCGTTGCCATTTATTGGGTGGCTCATGCCGCATGGATAGAACATTTTTTAAGCCAATACAAAATTTTTCGCTTGGCATTTTCATTGCTACTGCAAATCTGCCTCGGTCATGCAGCATGGCGAAGCAATGAAAATCAGAAGTATTCACGTCCGTTGCGGATATTTGTCCAGCAATTGGGCGTAATGTGTCCAAAAAATAAACTCAGCAAAATCCAAATATGTATCCGCTCCAACCCCGCCGCGTTGGCTATCGCCGACATTATCATTCTTTGAAACCATTCTGCCTGACCATCGTGGTATTGGGCATCACTGCCAGTGTCATGGGCGAGGGTTTTCGCAACCCGACGATTGGCGCCTTTGACCTCGGCCGTTCCGGCGGTCGCATTGCCCAGGTGGATGACGCCTCGGCGGTGCAGCAAAACCCCGCCAACCTCGTTGGGATTACCAATGCGGAGGCCCAACTTGCGCCCAGCGTCGTTTTTATCCGCGCCAATTTCCAGTCCGCCGCCGCGCCCGGCCAGTCCGCGAGCACCGAAGACCCGTGGAAATTGCTTCCGAACTTCTTTGTATCCGCGCCTTTGAAAAATGATCGGTTTGCCGTCGGGCTTGGCGTCACCGTGCCTTACGGTCTTGGCAATGAATGGAATCAAAACACCAGCGCCTTTGCGCCGTTCACGGGATCGCTCCGCTACCAGACGCCCTATTCCTCGGATTTGCAAACCATCAATCTCAATCCTTCGGTGGCCATCCGTTTGTCGGACAGCCTTTCGATTGGGATCGGTCTGGACGTCATGTGGTCAAGCCTGACCCTGAAACAATATTATCCCTCTTTTCTGCTGGGCGGTGCCGGTGACAGCAATTTGGAAGCTGACGGCGATGGCTGGGGGATCGGCGGCAACTTTGGTTTGACCTGGAAAATCACCGAACATCAGCGTTTCGCCGTGACCTATCGTTCGCCGATGGATATTGATTACAGCGGTAGTTTTACGATGGACAACATCACGCCCACCGAGGCGTATTACGGGGCCACCGCCAAGAGCGATTTCAAAACCACGGTCAAATTTCCGACGATTGCTTCGGCCGGCTACGGCCTTGACCTCACGGACAAAATCCGCCTTGAAAGCGACTTCGAGTGGATTGAGTTCTCGCGTTTCAAATCGCTGGATTTGAATGCGGGAAACAACTCCATTTTGTTCACCCTGCTGGGCAAATCGGGCAGCACTCCGCAAAACTGGCACAACACCTTCACCGCCGGCATTGGCGGCGATTGGCAGTTTGCCGACCATTGGGTGTTGCGCGGTGGCTACCAGTATTTTGAAAGCCCCGTGCCGGACTCGACGTTCTCACCCACTATTCCCGATGCCAACCAGAACGTCATCACGCTCGGCCTCGGCTGGAAGTCGCGGCATCATTCGCTCGAAGCCGCTTACGGCCTGGATTTCTACAACGACCGCCAAATCACCAACGACCAGAACCCGGTGTTCAACGGCAAATACACGTTCACCGTCCACCTTTTTTCGCTCGCCTACAGCTACTCGTTCTGAAATTTTGAAATTAAAAAAATCCCCGCCGCGATTTTCGCGGCGGGGATTTTAATTCATTGCGAAAACTATTTCTTCAACGCCTCATAACCCCACCGCAGCATCCGCTCCGTCGTCTCCCAGCCGATGCACGAATCGGTGATGCTCACGCCGTAGCGCAGTTCATTCAAGGTTTTCGGAATCGGCTGGTTCCCTTCGTTCAAATGGCTTTCGATCATCACGCCGATGAGCGACTTCGTTCCGCCCACGCGCTGCTCGATCACGCTGCGCCAGACTTCTTCCTGCTTCGCAAATTTCTTTTCCGAGTTGGCGTGGCTGCAATCCACCATCAGCACCGGCGGTAATTTTTCGGAAATTAATTTCGCCTCCGCCGCCTTGATGCTGGCCGCGTCATAATTCGTCATCGTGCGCCCGCCGCGCAGCACGACGTGCGCGTCCGGGTTGCCATTCGTGCGGACGATGCTCGTCACGCCGTCGTCGTTCATGCCCAGAAAACTGTGCGGATGCCGCGTCGCGCCCATCGCGTCAATCGCCACCTGCAGGCTGCCGTCGGTGGAATTTTTCAAGCCGACGGGCATCGAAAGGCCGCTGGCCATTTCGCGATGCGTCTGCGATTCCGTCGTCCGCGCGCCAATCGCCGCCCAAGTGACGAGGTCGGCGATGTATTGCGGCACCACCGGGTCGAGAAATTCGGTCGCCGTCGGCAAGCCCAGGCCAACAATCTCCAGCAACAGCTTGCGCGCCGTCCGCAAGCCCGTCTCGATATCCTGCGAGCCGTCGAGGTGCGGATCGTTGATCAGCCCTTTCCAGCCGATGGTGGTGCGCGGTTTCTCAAAATAGACGCGCATGACAATTTCCATTTTGCCGGCGAATTCCTTTTGCAGCCGGCTCAAGCGCGTCGCATATTCCAGCGCGCTTTTTTCATCGTGAATCGAGCACGGCCCGATGACCACGAGCAGGCGCGGATCTTCCTGCCGCAAAATGCGGATGACCCGCGCGCGCGACTGCGCCACGATGGCGTTCACCGCCTCGCTGACCGGCGTGAGCGCTTTGAGCGCCCGCGGCGCGAGCAGCGGGACAATTTCTTTGACGTGCAAATCCTGCGTTCGATACATGAGCATAGATTAAAGTCCAAAGTCCAAAGTCTAAAGTTCAAAGTGACGCGCAATGCTGCGCCCGGCTTTGGGCTTTGGACTTTAGACCTTGGACTTTTCTGATTATTTAGTATCGTGCGCCGCGAGGAAAATGACCAAAGACAAGTTCAACACCGGCCAGAAAGCCCTCCAGATCAATCTCGACGCGAAGAAATACGGCACCTTCGCCGAGATCGGCGCGGGCCAGGAAGTCGCGCGCTGGTTTTTTCACGTCGGCAAGGCGTCGGGCACAGTTGCAAAAACCATTTCCGCCTACGACATGGCGGTGAGCGACGCGATTTACGGCCCCAGCGACCGCTACGTCAGCCGCAAACGGCTTCAGGCGATGCTGGACCGCGAGTTTGATCTGCTCATCGAGCGCCTCGACAAAACCATCGGCGACCGGCGCACTTTTTTTGCATTCGCCAACACCGTCGCCACCAAAAATATTTCCAAGCCCGGCGAAGAAGGCGGCCTCGGCTGGCTCGGCATCAAGTTTCAAACCGTCCCGCGCAGCACGCCGTCCACCATCATCATCCATGTGCGGCTGCTCGACTGGGAGACGCCGCGCCAGCAGGAAGCCGTCGGCATCACCGGCGTCAATCTCATTCACGCCGCGTTCTACCAGCACATCGAGCCGGAACGGTTGATCGGCGCGCTGCTCGACGGCCTCACCAGCCAGCGTGTCGAGGTGGACATGATTAAATTTTCCGGCCCCGCGTTCACCGACGTGGACAACCGCCTCATGGCTTTGCAACTCGTGGAACAATGGCTGACCGAAGCCGCGTTGTTCACGGCCGATGGCGAAACGGTCATTCCCAGCGAACTGCTTTACAAAAAACCCGTGCTCGTGGAACGCGGCAGTTTTCGTCCGCTCACCAATCCCATGCTCGACATGATGGAACGCGCGCAGGAGCAATTCGCCCGCGAACCCGCGCTCCAAGGCGAAACGCCCGTGACCATGTTCGAGATGACGCTGCGCAATCTCCAAATCGGCGACGCCATTGACCACCGGGATTTTCTGGATCGCGTGGACACGCTCGGCGCGCTCGGCAAGCCGGTGCTGATTTCCAATTTTCTCCGCTACCACCGGCTTGTGACCTATCTTTCGCGCCACACGCAAAAGCCCATCGGTTTGCCCATCGGCCTCGTCCGGCTGCGCGACGTGCTGGATGAAAAATTTTACACCGACCTCGCCGGCGGCCTGATGGAGTCGCTCGGCCAGCTTTTCAAAAATGGCGCGAAACTTTACGTCTATCCCTCGCTCGACAAAAAAACCGGGAAGCTTTTCACCGTGGAGAATCTCGACGTCGCGCCCAACCTGCGCCACCTCTACCAGCATTTGGTGGACAACAAGTTCATCGTGGACATCACCGGCTACAACGCCGACGCGCTGAAAATTTATTCCGGCGAGGTGCTGGCCAAGATTCATTCCGGCGACGAGGCGCTTGCGCGGCTCATTCCGCCGGCCATTTTTGAAGTCATCAAGGCCAAAAAACTTTTCGGCTGGGGGCGGTCGGCGTCTTGAGCGGCGGCGGGACCGCCGGAAATTCCTTGCGACCACGTCGGGTCAAGGCATACTTTACGTCGGTCAATTCACGACCTGACCGGTCGCCAGCGTAGCTCAGTTGGTTAGAGCGTGGGACTCATAAGCCCGAGGTCAGTGGTTCGATCCCACTCGCTGGCACCAAATTTCCTTTGAATAATGGGGTATCATCGGAAGTTTGCACAGAATTTGCACAGAATAAGGCCAACCCCCTTGACCGGCGCGTGAAATTCCCAGTCACCATCCGTCACCGATCCTGCAAGGCGAAAATCTACCGCCCTGCCGGGAAATTCAATTATTACCGCGTCGCCTATACCGTTGCCGGCAAACGGCGGATGCAAACTTTCGCGGAATATTCCGCCGCCAAAGCCGCCGCCAAACGAATCGTGCGCGACACGGCCAGCGGTTCACAGGCCACCGCGCTTAACGCCAGCCAGTCCCGCGACTCGCTCGCCGCATTGCAACGCCTCGAATCTTACCGGCAATCCACAGGCCGCAAGGTTTCGCTGCTGGCCGCCGTCAGCGAGTTTGCAGAGGCCGCCGGAAAACTGCATGGCCACACTCTTGATGAAGCCGTCACTGGATTTTTGAAAAACATAGTCAACGTAAAGCGCAAAGACATTCAGGAAGCCGTCGAGGAGTTTGTTGCCAGTCGCCAACACAAAACCGCAGCCAAAGACGGCAAGCGGGCACAACTTTCGCGGCCCTACACTATCCACGTTAATTCATGGCTGCGGGAATTTGCCAGCACATTCCCCGCCACGGCGGTTTCCGATCTGACGAAGGAGCATTTGAACATCTACGCCAAGACGTTCAAAGACTTCACGCCGAAAACCAAAAACCACCGCCGCGCCACGGTGAAGATGTTCCTGAAATGGTGCGTTCGTCAGGATTATCTGGTCGCGAATCATCGCTTGCTGGAAGCGGACTGTCTGGCCTGTGAAGTTGCGGACGTGGGGGACACGGTTTTTTTCCGTCCGACTGAATTACAAACGCTGTTGGATAACGCCTCGGACGATCTGCGCCCCCTGCTGGCAATCGCCGGACTTGCAGGCTTGCGCGGCGAAGAAATCATGCGGTTAGATTGGGCGGACGTGTGGCGTGTTGAGGGACATATTGAAATCACCGCCATAAAATCTAAAACCCGCAGTCGTCGGTTGGTCGAAATCTGCCCTGCACTCCTCGCGTGGCTTAAACCCTGTCGCAGTAATGCAGGCAAAGTTTATCCGGGAGGCGTTCATCCTTTCCAACACGCTTATTTAAAGCTTCGGAAGTCCCTGAATATTCCTGACCGCCTCAATGGACTTCGCCATGCGTTCTGCAGTTTTTATCTCGCCTTGCATCAGAACGAAAACATGACCGCATTGCAGGCAGGCAATTCGCCGGCGATGATTCACGGCCACTACAAAGGCTTGGCCACGAAAGCCGAAGCGGAAAAGTGGTTCAACGTGATGCCGGCGAAATAAGTTCATGCTTCCTAAAATTAAACAACGCAAAGAAATCACGGAGGTGCCGCGTCTGGAGTGGGATTTTTCTTATTTCAAAAAAGACAAAAAAGACAAGAAAAGCGAACTTCGCGATTGCTACTTTTATGAATTTAGCCGCGAGGATCAGGCTGTGCGCAAGTGGGTAAATAATTGGCGTGAGAAAACCTCCGGCATAAAATTTGATGACTGGAAACCATTCTTCAACCGATTGAGCAAGGTTAAGCGACACCCGTTCTTATTTGAAGTATTTACATTCAGCCCGGAGTGGCCAGTATCACCATATCTTTCAATTCCTGCCAAAGAACGAGCGCGGCGGATCAATCTGATTTTACGACCACCACCCAACGCGGACACATCAAGGGCTTTGAACCCCATAAATATTTCCATGTTTGTCTGGGAGCGTCTTCAAAACAAAGTTGAGCCAACGCAAGACGAGATGGAGCGAGGCATCTTTAAAATGCGCGACCATTTCCATGAGCTTGCCGCTTTCCAAATAGATTGGCGACATACGGATGGAACGTTAACAAATAGCTTCGCTGAATGGTTGAAAATGTTTAGGCCGAAAGAAATTGAGCAATGGAAAATCAAGGGAAAAGGCATGAGCTCGGTGCAGATGATGAAGGAGCTGAAGGCCTTGGGCGCATGGCGGTTGATACGCAAGTTTGGAATGAAATGGGACGAGGCGGAAAATTTAACCTCACAAGGCAATGCTGGCGAAGAAATTGCCCCACTGTGTGAAGGCCAATCCAATTGGAGTCGTGCTTGTCGGCTCGTGGAAACTCGCAATAATCAGTTCATCAGTTCGAGATTTTATTGAATTGATATATATCGGCTTAAATATTTTTTAGCCGAAAATACTTTCAGTCCGTTTTTTCGCACCCTGTCCTCATATGAGCGACAGAACCAGCGAAACAAACGTAGCATCCACAGCCGCCAGTCAGGTCTTCATTGACCAGCCGGAGTTGCTCCGGAGGCTGAAAATTTCGCGCAAAACGGCATTCAACTGGGAGCGGTCCGGCAAGCTGCCGGTGGTCAAGATTTCCAGAAAAAAACTTTTTCATTGGCCTTCGGTGGAGGCGTGTCTTCTCAGGCACCAACGCAACAGTTTTCAATAACATACCACAACACAAAAAATAAATCACTATGAAAAACAAGATTAATCCAGACGATAAACTGAATGACGGAAATAATATTCAGGCCATTAAATCCTCCCAGCGCCACAACGGCTGCTCGACCTCGTCATTGGTCAAGTCTGACGAGTCGACCGACGAGACCTATCAGCGGTTGGCTAACCTTCCATCCAGCGAATACGACCTCGTGCGCGAGGTGGAGGCGCAAGGGCTGGGTATTGAGGTGACCAAACTCGATGAGAAAATCGATTGGCTTCGCCGTCAAAATCCATCCGCCAACCAGCAGTTGGAACCTTGGCCCACTTTCGTGGACGGTGCCGAATTGCTGGATGCGTTGGCGAAAGAATTTCGGCGGTTCATTATCTTGCCGAAATATGCCGATGTGATCTTGCCCCTGTGGGTGCTGCTCACGTATTTATGGGAGTGGTGCAAATATTCACCCATCTTGTCCCTGTCCTCCCCGGTGCCGGAATGTGGCAAGAGCCGCGTGCTCGACATGTTGGGCAAGGTGGTCAACAGGCCGTTTCGCACGGGCAATACGACCGAGGCGGTATTGTTCCGATACATTAATTCCCATAAACCAACCTTGCTGATCGACGAGTTCGACTCGATGCCAGAAGACCGGCGGGCGGCCATCGGGAACATTCTCAAAAATGGTTTTGAAAGGTCGGGGTGCGTCCATCGTCTTGGCGGCGAGAACAAGGGCGAGGTCGTTGAATTCAAGGTCTACGGCCCCAAGGCGCTGGCGTGCATCAAACTTACCACGCTTGATGGCGCGACGCGTTCCCGCTGCATCATTATCCGGATGCAGCGTAAAAACCGCGCTCACAAGGTGGAGCGGTTCCGCAACTACGACGCCACCGAGCTACGTCGCAAATGCCTCCGATGGGCAATCGACCATCGTCAACAAATCGAGTCCGGCACCGCCGTAATGCCGGACGCCTTGGGCGACCGTGAGCAGGATATCTACGAACCGCTGTTTGTAATCGCCAATCTTGCCGGTGGCGACTGGCCTGAAAAAATCCGAAGTGCCGCTCTGGCGCTCTGCGGAGAATCCCCGGATGTCAAGCCGGATGCCGCCGTGCAACTGCTGGACTGGATTAAGATTTATTTCACTGAAACCGGCGTCGAAAAAGTATCCAGCGCCAGTTTAGTCAAATGGCTGAACGAGCATGCCGACGCTCCGTTTGGCTGCCTGAACGCTGGTCGGGGGATTGACCAAACTGATGTTCGCCGCAATCTGGCCGGGTTTGACATCCATCCCGAAACCGTGCGGCTCGGCAGCCAGACCGCCAAGGGATACAACCGGGCTTGGTTCAAAGACGCCTTTGCCGCCTATTTGGCGGAAACGACCGACGCAATTGGTAACACGGTAACAACCATTGATATCATTGGTGATTCTCCGGCTCTGACGTCGGTAACGCCGACCGAAAGTTACCAGCCCCAAACACCGCAAATCACCAATAACGACGCGGAATGTTACCCGGTTACTAATCCGGAGTCGGATAATAAGGAGGATACGCTCTATGTGTAACGATATTCAATCGATTTTGGCCCGCACCCAAGAACTCGGCATGCGAATTTGGGTTCAGGGTGATCGGCTTGCCATTAATCCGGCAAAACAATGCCCGGCGGATCTGGAGTCCGCCATCAGGGAGCATAAGCCCGTCCTCATGGAATACTTCGGCCAATGCCGCGACCTGACGTCGGCGAAGGTGGTCGAAAACTTGGCCGCCGGCGTTTTGCGCAGGTGCCGGCTGCCGGGGCGCGTTCGGGCTGGAAACGACATTGTTGAGGCGTCACAACCCAGACTCAACGCTGGTGCAAATGCTGATTCACATGCCATTCGCCGTCATGGGAGGTGCCGCTTGGGAAAGCCGTATAAAGGGGTGTCTGGCGTCAAATATTATGCTGTTGAAGAATTCCCTGTTTCAATGATCACCTCCTGCGAAGAGGTGCCGAATTTCAAAACTGATGCCGACCTCACAACTGGCCTTGTTCCGGGCCATGAACTTGGCGGCAAATACGACCCCTTGGGCACTGGGCGTGTAGTTGTTTGGCTGCGGTCGAGCGGCAAATATGAACTGATCACCGGTCGGCACCGATATTTCTTGGCCCGCTCTACGGGAGAAAAAACTATTCCCGTTCAAATTGTCCGTGAGGACGACGGCTTCACGCTCGCCGAAGCCATCACTCTTGATGCGCAATCCAACATCCGGGACGGGCAAGGCACTGTTGAAGATTACGCCCATTATTTCAAAAATTCGCGCGGCCTCACGGAGGCGGATGCAACGTCAAAGGGACTACTGAGCCGTGCCAAGGGCCGTGATGGCTGGGATTTGGGGAAAAACGCCAGCGAAGATCTCTATTCGATGTGGTGGGACGACAAAATCAGCACCGAAAAAGCCGTTGCCATCGCGCAATCCGCGCCGGACAACCACGAACTCCAAGGTCTGGGTATCAAGCAGGCCAGCAAATACCAGTCCGCATCCGACCTCAAAAACTTCATCCATGCCGTTAAGGTCGTGGCCCGCCGCAGCGAGGTTAAACAGGTTGATTTGTTCGGGCGCGATGACAGCGCGATGAAGCTGGCCGAAGCAATGGGGACGCAGGCTTCAAAACATCAGCGGGAGCTTGCCGAACGAATTCGGACTGTTCGGGGCGCGGCGAAACGTCCGGAATTGGCGGCGCAGGAAGGTGTGGATGTTCGCAACCCGGAGGAGCTTCGTATCCGCATCGGTCAAATGAACGGAGAACTGGAGCAGTGGCAGAACTGGTGGATGCGTCCTGAATTGGTGGCGAAGATCAAAGCGGAAATTGAAGCGGAATAAAAACAAACCAGCCTGCGGTAATTTCGCAGTTGCTGCCGGTAAAACTGGAGCGAAGTTCAGTGAGCAATGAGTCAGCAGAGTCCAGTCCAGTTTTGGAATTTGTCGGTCGCCCCTCCAAAGGCCACCGGCAATCTGCGGCCTCATTGCAACCGCCGCCGTGCCGGCCTGACTCCCCGGCGCGGCATTTCCCCAACCTCAAACCAATGACACCACCATGCCAACCACTTCATTTCCACAATTAACCCTGCCCCCTTCACCTCGCGTTCACCGTTCTAGCGATCAGTGCAACCGTGGTGGGACAGGCAATGCCACCGTCACCTTGCTGTCGGAGTCTGCCGATGCCCAGACCGATGTGCCAGTAGATGAATTATTCCTCGAAGCTCGTGTGAGCATATTTTCAAACGCCTTCGCCAAAACGCCGTCCGGCGAGGCATCACTTGCCAATGTGCTGCGTGACATTCGGGATGGACGGCATGCAGAACGCATTGCAACAATTCGCGCAACTTTTCGCCGCGTCCTAGATAAAACAGGTGACTCGAAGGAGGCGAAAAAAGCGATTGCCGAGCAGAAAAGGCTGCTTCAGGCATTTTGCGTGTCTGGCACTGCTATGAGCCGAACTCAACGCGACGGACATTCCGGCTTGCTCCAAATTGACTTGGATGAGTTGGGCGAATCGCTGGCCGATGTTCGCGAGATAATGAAGCGTGACCGACATATCGCCTTTGGTTTCATCAGTCCGAGTGGCGATGGCCTGAAACTCGGCTTACGCATTAACGGCAACCTGCACATAGAAAGCTTTGCGGCGGCGAAATCCTATTTCAAAGACCATTACGGCAAGCAGATTGACCCGGCTGTAAAAGACCGGCTCCGCCTATGTTTCGTCTCACACGACCCAGATTTATGGGAAAATTCCGATGCGGTTGTATTTGACACGGAATCCTACCCGGTAGAAGCCCCTTTGCTGTCGAAAAAAAGCTCAAAACTCTCTCTCATTCGTCTGCATTCTACATTCTGCAATACTGCATCACTGCAACCCTGCACTTCTGCACCTCTGCATAACACGGCTGATGTTGTGCATGGGAATATCATGGCGAAGAAGGCAGCGCAGGAGGCACTTGAGGCCAAGCATCCGCAGCTGGCCAAAATTTATACAGACCTAGTGGAATCCCGTTTCCAGGCAATATCACATGCCCGGAACAATTTTATCACGGAAGCCGTGCCGTTTCTCTACCGTGCCGTGGCACCGCAGCTTGTGCTGGAACTTGTTGGGTGCTTCTATGATTGCAACCGCGCGATTTTTAATGATTCCCGCGAACAACACATGACAGAAGCCAACGCTATGCTTGATTCCGTTGAAGAAACCTATGCCGGTAACCTGACCACCGGTGAACGAAACGTTTACAACGCACTCACGGCGGACGAACAAAACACCTTTCGCATTTGCCACGATTTGGCGTTCCTGCCCGAACCTGAGCGCCCGTCGCTAACCTTTTTTATTTCATACGATCATCTTGCCGCCCGGTTAGGCATTTATTCAATGCAAGCTCAACGCGTCATGCAACAATTGGCTGGATATGGCCTGTTAGTGCAACTAACCAAAGGAACTCCGCGTGCCAAAGGTGTGCGCGGTGAAGCCGGAACCTATCAATGGCTACTCCGTGACCAACAAGTTGTCTCGTCAGCGGAACCACAGGAGGTTATGATATGATCGCCCAGGAGATATGCCGCCAAGCAACCCATCAGGGGCTGCGCCTAGAACCGCGCGGTGACAAGCTATCCGTAACGCCCCGTGATCTCCTGACGCCTGACTTTGCCGACATTTTGCGCGAGCATAAGGCAGAGCTTCTCGATTGGCTGAATATACGTGCAGTGCATGTGCCACGCGATTGCGATCCGTGGCTTCACGTCGCCCGGCAAATTCTGGCTGGGGAGTTCGATGATCTGCTGGATAATTCCGTCCGGGGTTCGCTGGAAACCGGCCTACGGTCAATTATTCATCCGGTCTGCCAGCGTGCGCTTGAACGTCTGCGCGACCGGAGCAAAAACACACCATGACACCATTCAACCGCCTGATCCGCGCTCTGCATTGGCTGGCGATCGTTGCGCGGATGATTTTCCCAATATGAAAACCAAACGTCCACCCGTGACCGGCCCAAAACCCAGCCAAAAGGAGCAAGTATGACCGTAGGCGACGTCATCGGCGATTCGACGATCTCAGCTTGGCGCGTAGCACCCGGTTTTGTCTGGGTGCAGACCCGCTCCCCCTATTACGCCCGACGGTTAATGCGGCGGCGCGATTCCCGGCTGGCGGCCACGGGGGCCGCCGGCGGATTTCTTAGAACTTTTGAACTCCAACGCCCGTTGCGGTGGGCAAAACGGTTTATCGACGACCACCAGAAAAATCAAACAGCCCCTAATGAACGGTTTTTGCGCCCAGAATCGCCGACGTCGCGCCGGAATTGCCGACGGGCAGAATCGGGCGGTCGGGAAAACCGAACGCCGCTGAGGGGTAGCAGCAATAAAAAATCGCGACCTCACATGGTCATGGATGTTTGATTAGACTCCGCCATTTATGCTATGCTTTATTTCCCAGTCCACAAAGCTGGGTAGCCAAATAGTTTTCGCCCGCCCGAAGGCGATTAATAAATGCCGGGCCGACCACACCTGATTGGTCATGCTACCGAGAAGTATTCAGGGAATTGCAATCGTTGCGAAATTTAATCAAGCGTTGGAAGGCTGGCCGCCCCAACGATGACTTCGAGTAAGTCCCCAGTGGGACTTGCCTAATTCACAACCCGGTCTCCAAGTGGAGATGGCTGCAACAGGAGCGGTAGGAGAATCTCCACCGCACGTCACAAGCCGGTGCGAAGGATGTTTGACTGTTGTAATGACGCGAAAGCTCGCTGCTCACGGCGTGGAGTGGGACGGGATTAACCGTATGCCAGAAAATGCGCCCGCAAGAACACATTGTAATTCAGATCGGCTCACGGCGATGGCTTACTTGAGATCATATTTCAAGCGATTGGCGATAACGCCTGACTGTGAGAAACAACCGGAACGCGCGTTCATCGGAGTGGCCGCGTGCTGCTTACAGGATTAACCTTCAGACCAACCAAATATGAAGATCAACTGGCGACGCGTTTGGAAACGAGAAGCGTTCTTCTTGAAGACCGGGCAACTGAGCCGAAAGCGAGATTTGGTCAAACCCGGCAGGAAATATTTCTGACCGCAGCAAGTCATAAAAGCGAGTCCAGACACGGGCAAAACCAAAACCGAGTGCAAAGTTGAACCGGTGACCTTGGGCCAATCCGATTTGAATTTGTTGGTGGAAGCACCGCTTTCGGCGAAACTCGAAGCGTTGCGGCGATAAACCATGAAACTTGATGAAGCAAAGTGCAGCCACCAGACCATGAGTTTGTTTGGCGAACCGCCGAAGGTTAAGCCGCCAGCCAGAACCACCACCGGCAAGGTGGAAATTTTCTTCGACGGTGGCTGTCTTGGTAATCCCGGCCAGAAATACGGATCATTTCAGGTGCTGTTTGACGGGAAGCAGGTGGCCGGTCGCAGCCGGGTTGAATTTGACCACGGCACGAATAACGAGGCCGAGTTTAATTCCTTGAAGCTCGCGCTGGACGAGGCGGTCAGGTGGTTTCAAGTAAAGGCCATCGACTTGAAGACGCTATGGTTGGTCGTCGAGACCGATTCCATGATCGTCCGCAACCGGTTGGTGGTGAAAAATGTGGTGTTCAAAAAATATCCCAGCAGCCAGCGGATGTTCGCGCTCGCGGCGGAATGTCTGGAGATCATGAACCAGTTTGGGAAGTTCGAGGTGAACTGGCGGGGCAGAGCGAACAATGTCGAACGGTTCGGGCACTGATTATTCGACATGTGAGTTGGGCCAGTGATGGTTGGGGATGGCCGAACACATTGGCGAAACCGTGGTGGCGTGCGGGCTGGTGGTGGAACAACGCACGCACCACCAGATCACCGGCGAGCCGATGAAATTCCTCACGCTGGCGGACTGGACGGGCATAGTGGAAACGGAACTATTCGCCCAAACCTACAAAAATTACGGGCTGGCGACGGTGCGCTATCCAGTGCTGGAAGTCACGGCGATGGTCGAACCGTTTGAGAACGGACGAGGCTTTTCGTTGCGCGTGATGCGAGCTGGAAAACCGAGGTTAATCGAGTTAAAAGGCCGGGATGCGCGAGGTGCTTGAAGCAGGATGTTCCCGTAGCGCCAGCCGGCGGCCAGAATCGCGCTCCGTGAAAACATTAATCGCCCATGTTTGCTTTGTATTCGCGCTTGCGGCTTGCGACGCGCCAGTGTTCGCTGCTGAATTGAACGTCGGTCCGAACCAGCGTTTTGCGCGAATTGAGGATGCGCTGGTGCAGGCACGGCCGGGAGATGTGATCGTCGTGCAACCGAAGCCAGAACATCAGGCATACGAAAAGGTCGCCGTGTCTGTGGACAAGCCGCGTATCACGATCCGCTCCGCCGTGCCCGCAGGCGCGCGGGTGGCGCTCAGCGGACGCGGCTTCAATTTTTCGGGGCGTGGTTCCGTGCCGCGCGCCATTGTGCAGTTCAACAAAAACGCCGGCGGCGGACTGCTGGAAGGGTTTGAACTTTTCGGCGCGCACAACGAAAGCCACAACGGCGCGGGCGTGCGGATCAATCAGGCGGACAATGTGACGGTTCGCGATTGTGAAATTCACGATAACGACATGGGCCTGATGTCGAACGGCGATGGAACGCTCGAAAGCGCGATGAATCAACGGATCGAGCACTGCGCGATCCATCATAACGGCGACCGGAGCGAGCCGGGCTACAATCACAATTTGTATCTCGGCGGCACCAGCGTCACTTTGACCAACTGTGAAGTTTATGCGAGCCTGACCGGTCACAACGTCAAGAGCCGCGCCCACAAAATCGAAGTCCGCGACTGCTACATTCACGATTCCGCGAACCGCGAATTTGACCTCGTTGACGCGTCTGAAACCGCGTTTCCCGACAGCGATGCGGTGCTTGGAGGCAACAAGATTGTCAAAGCGGCGGATTGTCCCGGCAACCGCGCCGTGATCAACTTCGGCCAGGACGGCGGCAAGGCGCGCAACGGAACCCTGCGGCTGGAAAACAACGTCATTCGCACGCCGTTCCTCGCGCCGGTTATACAACTTTCCGCCCCGCAGGCGCGCGTCATGCTCAATCAGAATATCATTGAAAATTCCGGGAGCCAGAAGTCGCGGCAGACACTCATTGAGGCCGGTGCCTCGACTGCGCCAGACGCAGTGCAAGGCCGCGACAACAAGATTTCATCGAGCTTCGCTAGTCCCGCGCTGGTCGCATTGAAATTGGAACACACGACGTTCGCAAATCCGACACCACCATGACGGTCGAGCCATTCAAACAGACACAGTTCGTCGGCGGAGACTGGGTAATGTCACAATCGCCGACCCGCACCGGCAGGCCGTCTGCCAGTTCGCCGCCTGAACATCTTTCAACTTTCGGCAGCCGCTCAACAAAGGAATTTACTGCTGGATGTATTGGTCGTATCGCGCCGGTTCGCCCGTTGCCCAAGGCCGATACTCGTTGCAGAAATCAATCCGCTCGCCAATGGCAGGATGGTCAAACAGCCAGATTTCCGCGAGTAGGCCGGGCCGGGAGATGCCCAGCCCTTTTTGCTGGAGTTTGACGAAGGCCGTGGCTGCCGCGTGGTTATCATGAGTCAGTTCCAGGCCAAACCGGTCGGCCTCGTGTTCGATATGCCGGCTGAAGGCCATCGGGATCGGCATACCCACCAGGGAAACAAGCAGGATCAAAACCGTCAACAGCGGCAGCGCGGCAAAATCCGACAGAGAACTGAAGCCAAAGCGCGCGGAGAATCGTGCAATGATGCGCCCGGCCAGCCGATGCATCACATAGTAAAAAAGCACGATGAGCAGGGAATGAAAGGCGATCAGTTTAATGATGTGACGCAGCACATAATGCCCCATCTCATGTCCCAGAATAAACAGCAGCTCGTCTTCATTGAGGGCTTTCAGCGTGGTGTCCCACACCACGATACGTTTGGTGCCCATGAAGCCGGTCACATAAGCGTTCAAGGTTTTGGTGTCCGCGCTCAGGTTGACTTCATAAACGCGGCTGCCCTCGATTCCGCCGCGCGCCGCCTCGGCCAGAATCTTGGATTCAAGCGCCTTGTCCTGCAAGGGTTGAAAGTGATGGAAGAGCGGATCAATCACGACCGGCTTGATGAATTCGCTGACGCACAGATAAGGCGCGGCCAACAGTCCCAGGTAAAGCCACCACCGACGGGGACTTTTCAAGATGATCAGAAATGGGAACCAGCCCACGACCAGGCCCAGAACCATCATCACCGCCGCCCCCTTGAAATAATTCCCCAGCCAGCGAGCGAAGGTCTGGTTGGACAAGTCATAGCTGTGCGGCCGGACAAATCCCGTGTAATAGTGCAGCGGCAGACTGACCAGATAATAGATCGCGCCAAGGGCCACGCAGTAGAGAACAAACGTGAAATACCAGTTCCGGCCCCACCGCGCCGCCCGCGACCGCAGCCGCGCCGAAAACCCGGTGAACAAAACCAGCATGGGCAGGAACAGGTTCCACAGAATAGCGACACCCGCGAACCCCAGACTGCTGCGATAATGTTGGAGCGCTTTGGCGCTCGGCTCCGGCACGGCGACGGGCGATATGTCGAGGTTGGAACTGTGCAGTTGAACCGGGAGTTGGGAAGAGGGTGGTGACGTTTTTACCGGCTCGTCAGCCCGCGCGTCAAAGGACACCAGGCACAGCCATAACAGACTGACGGAGGCACCGAATGCGAGCCGGAACAAGATGGTCTTCATTAGTTTTTGCGGACAACGCGGATGGTTTCAGTTTCTGCTTCCAGCTTTTGCTTTGTGACGCCACCTGGAAACTTTTCAGTCTTCAAATCATTTTTCAACCGGGCGAGGTGGATTCAAAGCGATGCCGGTGGCACCATTGCAGAGGGTTCAACAGATCCCGCCGTTGACGCGGAGATTCTGGCCGCTCACCCAGCCCGCTTCGTCCGAGGCCAGAAACGCGACCACGACCGATGCCGCGCATGCCGCCAGTGACCAGCGTGACCTTGCCTTTTGGACCGGGCCGTCGGTGCCCACTTGGCTGAAGCCCAGTGTTAATGCGGGCTTTCAATTAGCTTTTTCACCTGCCAGCCATACCGGCTGCGTGAACGCGCCGTTCGCAGCGTTGTCCCATACTTCGAGACGCACCCAAGTGCGGCCTTTCAACTCCACCGGGAGCCGCAGCGTGCGTGTGCCAAAACTTTCGGTGTCCGTGAGGTCAATGCGCTGGCGAAAAACTTTCTGCCCGTCGCCGGAAATGATTTCAGCAAAGGCGAGTGGGAAAGTCCAATCCAATGCCGCTTCCAACACCGGCGAGGAGTTTTGTGCGAGATCAAGCGTTTGTCCGCTTTGCTTGCCGCCGATGGTGAAATTGGGAATCAAGATCTCGCCGGTGGACGTGAAAAATTTTCCGCCGCGCAACGCATCGAGCACGGGCTGCCAGCCGTCATCGTAGCGCGGCAATTTGGCGAGCCGGAGGTAATTGATGTTCATGTGTGCGTAAGTTTCCATCTCCGGCGTCACTTGGAAAATGTCCACTTCGCCGGGAGCCTGTTTCCTCGCGCCCCAATTGGACATATCATCAAGCAGGTCCAGCACGCGCCAGCCGAGCGTGGGCCGCGAAAGGTCGGCGGGCATCGCTTTCCACGCGCCGCCGAGAAAATGATCCGAGTGGAAGAAGGTGGTGTCTTTGTATTGGTCGGGAAACCCAAACGACGCCTTGATGCGCGGATGGGCGGTCCAGAAGAGGCCGTTCTCGGTCTCAAACAGCCGCAGCACATCGTCGGGATTGCCGACATGATAAACTTTGCCGTAGCCCGCAACATCCTCAACGAACGGTTTGTCTTCCGGCCGATTCAAAATCCAGTTTACTGGCTTCGGGAAAATGCTGATCCAATGGCCGCCGAGCTGCACGTTCGGTTCTTCGCCGGGAAGCAGCAGCAATTCATGATCGGACAGCCGGCGCGTTTCGTCGTGCATCACTTTCAATTGGGCCAACTGATTGGAATCTGACAGCCGCGCGCGTTCCTCATAGTGAAACTCCGCGAGGTGCGCGATGTTCACGCCGCGCGCCTTGAAAGTTTTCACGAAGCCGGGCGTTTCCAGTCCGCGCGGCACGCCGTTGGTGTGCTGCAATCTTTGTTGCTCCATAAAATTCTTGGAGTGCTCAATGTGATAATGGCTCGTGAACGTGAGGTAGCCGGGCAACTTCTGGTAACGGTCGCCGTGCGTGTAGCGCGCGACATCCGCCAGCGCCTGCCGAGCATCGCCGCGCGTGAGCAGATAAAAAACGCCAAGGTGCTGCTCCGTGCCCGGCGGCGCGTTGAACCACGGCTCGTAACGCTTGTCGCCGGTCGGCGATTGGCGGATGCCGAAACCAAAATTCTGCACGCGCTTGGCGTAATTGTTTCCATACCAGAAGAACTGGTTGTTGAACGCCTCGTCCTGCGGATAGAAAAACTGGTGCGGTGCCGGAAACACCGCAAGCGAACCCGCGCTACCGCTCGCAACCAGCGCGCGACCCGCCACGGCCAGCGGCATTGCTGCTGCCGCCGGGTCCAACTTCACTTCCTGAAAATATCCGCCTGTGTCATTCCACGCCATCGCATCCCAGTTCGGAGCCGCGCTCACCAAACCAGTGTCGTAAATGATTGCGCGCCAATCTTCCTTCGTCGTCATCACCGTCTCGACGTGGATGAGCGGACTGTGGCGATAAACCGTAAAGCGCAAGTCGCCGCTGAATCCGCCCGCTGACGCCTCCGCGAGACTTATCGTTGTGCGATTGCCTTCGTTGGTTGTTTGCACGCGTCGTTTTCCGAGCATCACGAGAAACGTCTCGTAAGGCCGCGTCGGCACCTTGTCGAAGAACGCGCCCCAGCCCTGCGGATTCTTTGAGTCGCGACTCCCCACCGTGAGCAGCGTCACCGGATTCAACGCCTGCATCACCACCGTTGCCGGTTGTCCCTGCGCCGCGAGGCCGAGCGATTCAATGAGCGGCTGGGTTTCATCCAAACTGAAAACCGCCACGCCATTTTCCGCTGCCGAGATCGGCCACGTCACCCGTAACTGCGTCTGGCTTTGCTCCAGGACAACTCCCGAATCGGCGGCGCAGAGGTTGAGGCAACCCAGCATCGTGGCGGCGAAAGCCGTGACGAGGCAGGATAAAACGGCGGCAGTTTGTTGCATTAGCTTGCCGCAGTCTCTTCGATTCTTGCCACGGTGACAACGCCGAACGGAATACAATCCAAATCAATTGGCCTCGCAAATGACGATGACAAAACCTGCACGCAGCAAAACGGAATGCGCTCGCGTGAATAATTGTTTTCGTTTTGCGATGCTGCACGGCATTATTTCGCGCGTGATTGAATTTTGCCAAAGATGACTTCCACCGGCCAGCCAACCGCATGAATCCGCGTCACGTTCATCCTTGGGTGTTCATGGTTTTGATCATCCCTTTTGGCGTGGTCAGCGGGTATGTCTCGGTGACGCTGGCCTACCAGCTCAAACAAGCCGGTGCTTCCGTCGCTCAAATCGCGGCCCTGGTTGCGTTGGGTGTTTTGCCGCAGACCTGGAAATTTTTTTGGGCCCCGGTCGTGGACATCACGCTCACCCAGAAACGCTGGTATATTCTCGCCGGCATTCTCTGCGCCACCGGCATCGCCGCGATGGGCTGGTTCCCCGCGACCAAAGCCGGGCTGACGGCGTTGTCCTCCGTGGTTTTTCTGACCAACCTCGCCAGCACCATTTTGGGCATGGCGGTCGAAAGCCTGCTCGCCCACAGCACGCCGGAAGAATTGAAGGGCCATGCGTCCGGCTGGTTTCAGGCCGGCAACCTCGGCGGCAGCGGTATCGGCGGCGGGCTGGGATTGTTCATCGTCGAGCGCCTGCCCGCGCCGTGGATGGCCAGTTGCATCGTCGGTGGCCTGTGCTTTGTTTGCTGCACGGCGCTGACACTGGTGCCGACGCCAGAGCGAACGCTCAAGCACTTGACCATTTTCAAAAGCATCACCGCCACATTCAAAGACCTCTGGCAGTTGATCCGCAACCGTTCCGGGATTCTTGCTTTCGTCCTGTGCTTTCTGCCCATCGGCACCGGCGCGGTGGTGTTTCCCTCCATCGCCGGTGAATGGAGCGTGTCGTCGGACACCGTGGCGCTCATCACGGGCGTGCTCGGCGGCATCATTTCCGCCGTCGGCTGCATCGTCGGCGGCTGGATCTGCGACCGGATGGACCGCAAGAAAGCCTACGTCCTAGCCGGCATTTTGCAGGCCGGTTCCGGCGTGGCCATGGCGCTGCTGCCGCGCAACCAAGCCATGTTTGTGGTGTGGGTTTCGGTTTACACGTTCACGTCGGGCCTGGCCTACGCGGCCTTCTCGGCGTTTGTGCTGGAGGTCATTGGCAAAGGCGCGGCCGCCACCAAATACAACGCTCTGGCCTCCCTGTCGAACGTGCCGATCTATTACATGACGACCCTTGACGGCTGGGCGCACGACAGATGGAATTCCGCCGGCATGTTTTTCACGGAATCAGGATTGGCGGTGGTGAGCGCGGTGCTCTTCCTCGGCTTGGTAAGAATTCTTTTTGGCCGGCGGGTTCCAGCGAAGGTGCTGCGGGGATTTGGGACAAACTGGCCAAACTAGGAATCATTGTAAAAACTGCCGACTACGTCCCAAACAAAACGGCCGCGAGGTTCAAGTGGTTGGCACAGGATGGTTCCTTGCTGGCCGAACCCGAAAGTTCAGAAAATCCATTTTAATAGATTTACGGCTCCAGTGGCGTGGGTGCCTGCAAGGCTTCGTTTTTATTCAATGCCACCATGTTGGCGCAGCAGTTCGGCAATGTCTTTATGATGGTGTTCTACTGCTGTATGCAAAGGCGTGTTGCCGAATACGATTGAACCTGAAACCGGTAGGAGTTTTAACCGTTAATAATAAACTTATTTTAATCAACCGCTGGCCGATAAATTGCTGGTTGATTTGGTGAACGGTTGGCACGGTCAAGCACCGGGCCGGATTAACCGACAAACAAGCCATGGATGATCTCATTGCAAAATTAGTGCCGCCAAAACAGCAGGCCCACGCGCAACGGCTGCTGGATGACGCCGATTCGCGGAACCTCATCCGACAGCAATTAAGCCAGTTGGCCGAAGATGACGCCGGTTTGATCCCGCAAAAATCGTGCAGTTGGATTTTGTGCAAGCTGGCCACCTTTGGGGCCGAAGAAACCGACACCTTGAGAATCTATCAGGCTTTTTTATCCCAGCTCAACCAATTGGGAGTCATGTGCCGCCAGTTGTCCGGCGACGGCGCTCATTGCCAACAGGACCGCCCGGCGGCGGTCGCCGACCGAATTACGATTGGCCTCGGTCTGTTTTACGAACAAGCCGCGCGCCGTCATCAATATCATGCCGCGCCGTCCCCGCAATATTATCAACAACTGGCCGCCGGCTGCTTTGCGGTAACCGGCTACAAGACCATTGCCGCAAAGCTGCCACAGTGGCTAAAATTCCTCCACGAAAACTTTGTATTGCCAAGCCTGTAGCGCCGGCTGATCCGCGCGGCATCGGGCCGGCGCGAAATACGGAAAGTCAGCGTGCCGTCGCGATGCTTTGGAATCAGGGTTGGGCCGTTTAGGGAAACGCTGATTTAATCCGGTGGTCATGGATTTAGTAGCGACTCCGAAGCTGGTATTTCCTAAACTCGAGGCATGACCCATCAGCCGAGTTTTTCCCAAGCGGAGTTTGCCCCAAAAA
>Ga0182030_10004196_pt1 | contig 30731 bp, 21 predicted proteins | sample 812S3MmetaG_FD_121299 | JGI IMG/M metagenome (GOLD analysis project Ga0182030, IMG submission 121299) | Permafrost microbial communities from Stordalen Mire, Sweden - 812S3M metaG (Illumina Assembly) | ecosystem: Environmental > Terrestrial > Soil > Wetlands > Permafrost | place: Sweden...
ACAGCCTCCGTGCCGGGCGAGAGCGCATAGTTTGCGGCAGCCAACATAGACGGCGAGAGATTGAGGACCGTTGCACGTTCCCACGCGGTGTTTGCGATGAAGTTGGAGAGTTTAGCGCCGGACGGCGATACCCGATTGGGAATTGATCGCACGTGGAGGGGCGCATCCTCGTACGCACGATAGAGCAGGTAAAAGTGAGTGGCGGAGGCAGCCAGTATGTTGTGAATGCTCTCCAGAGCTGCGGTCAGTAGATCGTCGATCGTGCGTTTGTTGGCGAGTACAGCCCTCATCCCTGCGTCAATGTCACGAAGCAACTGGATGGACTGCTCGTTTCCCAACAGGATATCGCAGAGATTCTTGATAGGTGCTACCCAGCTGTTCTGCATTTAGCGTCCGGAGCTTGAAACAGTAGTCTACAGCACAAGTATAAGCCTTCCGTAACGTCCTTTGAGATGGGATTCGCTGGGCGCACACATGGGTGCCCAGGGTCCGCTCTCGCAGCCTTCAGTACTATATGTCTGTTGGTTGACAAGGCCAAATTCTCGGCGCATAATCCCTCTGCGTGGCCATCCCATTGAAAAGACTTGGTTTTGGGCCTGCCGTGAATATGATGGCGGCGGGCGCAACACCAAGGAGGGTTGCGGGCCATGCCTCGTGATATACACGCCTTTCTGAGTTCTACAGCTGGTGAGCTGTTGTGCAGTCTGGAGTCGCTGATTGAGAAGGGACACATTCAGCCGAATGAATTCGTGCTCAAGATCGAAGTCCGGAACAAGGGGAGCCTTTGCGTCCGATACAGCCATGAGTTTGTTCCGCTGCAGGAGCCGCTGAAGTAGAACAAGAGGCTCATTACTGGGGGCGCAACGGACGTTGCGCCCCTTCTTCTCGCCCAGCCCCGGCCAAACGAGCAGTAGGTTTAATTTCTACCTCACGAAGCGAAAACTCCAGTTGTTCGCACGTTCGCCCTGTCCGGTCCTGGACGCTCTTGACCCAGGCGCACAAGCAGCAGACTTGTCCGAGCGATGCCCGCGAGGTTTTAGGGGGTGGAAGCCTGCGAAAAGACGAGAGCTCCCACGAGAATACCCTGTCTACATCTTTTGAAGAACCTTCGTCTACAAAATCATCTACAGCGATTTTGGAGCAGGCTGAAAATGCACGGTAAACTATTGATTTAGTTGGTCGGGCTGCCGAGATTTGAACTCGGGACCTCTTGCACCCCAATCAAGCTGTCCGCGCCGGATCTGCTCCTCGGCTGTTGAAACTCGAGGGCCGCCACAGCTACAGAATTGACTACATTGGATTTCGGCCACTTGCCGGAAATGGCCCCATCTTATTGAAAACATTGGTCGGGGCGGGGCGATTTGAACGCCCGACCCCCTGCGCCCAAGGCAGGTGCGCTACCAGGCTGCGCTACGCCCCGACATTTTGTGCTCCCTTGATTTTAAACCACTTTCCCAATTTCCGATACCGTCCGGCCTGCCCAACCCTGCCCAAATCGTGCCAAAAACCCTCCGACCGTGGCAAAACCGTGACAAAACCCCATTAGTTGACCTTGTCCGTGACAAAACCCGGTCGGTCCTCGTTGGCCTTCCGGTTCAGCTTCTGCAGTGCCTCCCGTTTCATCTGCGAGTACTTCTTGAACACTTTAGCATCTCCCTGCCGCAGCAATTGCGTGACCCACTCATCCGCCACGCCACCGGCACTGAGGCTAGTCGCGTACGTCGATCGCAAATCGTAGATCCGGAAATACGGAACCTTCGCCCGTCGCAACGTGGCGTGCCGGACCGTCTTGAGCTTCCTCTGATGCCCTGTCGGGTTCTCGTCACTCGGGAACAACCACGGCCCCGGTCCGGAGATGCGGATCTGCTCGCGAAACGCCTCAAGAGCCAGATCCGTGAGAGGAACCTCGGCGATTCCGTTCGGGGTCTTCGAATCGGGAATCCAAACCACTGCGTTTTCCAGATCCACCTTCTCCTTTTTCATCGACATTAAGATTCGCGGGTTTGCGGAGTTGGAGTTCATCGCCAAGGCGGAAAATATCGTCCTGGTCGGGGAAACCGGAAGGGGCAAAACCGGGTTGGGTTGCAGCCTGCTGCTGAAGGCGTTGGAGAATGGTTATCGCTGTCAGTTCGTCCGCGCGCAGGATCTGTTCGACGAGATGTATGCCTCGCTGGCGGATCGATCCACGCGGCAGTTGCTCAAGCGCCTTGCCCGTCTCGACGTCCTTTTGATCGACGAATTTGGGTATTTGAATCTGAAGCCGGAGCAGTCCAACATATTCTTCAAGCTGATGGAGGAGCGCTACCGCCAGCATTCCACGATCATTACAACGAACTGGTGTATGACGAGTGGCCCACCTTTCTGGGCAATCGTCCGATGGTGGAAGCGCTGCTGAGCCGTCTGCGGCACTACTGCCACACCGTGCACATTGACGGGCCGTCGCTGCGCCAGCCACAAAGTTGAGGAGTACGATCGTGGACGACGGCCACCGCCAGGAAGAGTACATTCGTCAGGTTCTGGAGGCGTATCGCAAAACGCCGGGCACGATGAGAACCGTCCGCCGTGCGGACCGCATGCTGGCCGCACAACTTTGCCAATGCGGCGTGGCCGTGAGCGTGATCGAAAACGCATTCGTGCTGGCAGCGGCGCGCCGCCTGATGCGCCCCGCCGATGCCCCGCCGTTGGGCACGATTCGTTCGCGGGTTTATTTCCTGCCGGTGATTGACGAAGTGATCGAAATGCGTGTCAGCCCGGATTACTTCCAGCACGTACGCCGTAAGCTCCAACAGATCGCCCGTCATCGGTAGGCCACCACGCGGCGGCTTTGGCGCGGATGATGGAACACCAACCCGCACGCCTTCGGCGTGGATCATGGCCCTCTGATCTCGCTCCCGTTTCCAGTCCCGTTCTCAGAGTGGGTCACTTCCGCCGAGCCCTACTGGTCTACTCTTGCCAAGCGCCCAAGAGCAGGAAGCGATGGGCGGGGATCCAGCCGGCGGCTTCCAGCATGGCGAGGGCTCGCTCGGGGAAGTCAGTCGCGGGGATAGGTGCGGCGAGGGCGCACAGGGTGCCGCAGAGAGCGGCCGCGCGGGATCGAAAGCGGCGCAACCAGAACTGGCCGCGCTGATGGGGCATCGGCGGCGGCGGCGGCGCGCGGCCGGAAGTGGGCCAGGAGCGCTCGGAGTCAGGATGGTTCGCCTCCTTTTCCTGTATGACTCTTTCATGCACTACTTCACGCCGGTTTATCCGGTCTGTGGGACGTCGCTCCCGGCAGAGGACGAAAGCCGGTGTTTCAAATCGACAAGATGGGCGCCATCGTGGATGCCACCTGCAAACCAAACCGGCGGGAATAACGCACTGGAGTTGCGGACTATGGCGCAGAGCCAGGGCGTCAGTAAGTCCACTGTCAACAATATCTGGCGCGCCCACAATCTACAGCCACATCGCACGGAGACCTTTAAGCTTTCGCGGGATCCGAAGTTTCTGGAGAAACTGACCGATGTGGTGGGTCTGTATCTGAATCCGCCGCAACAGGCAATCAGACTCTGCGTAGACGAGAAGATCCAGATCCAGGCCCTGGATCGCACGCAGCCTGGGTTGCCCATCAAGAAGGGGCGATGCGGCACGATGACCCACGATTACAAACGCAACGGCACGACCACTCTGTTCGCTGCGCTGGACACATTGCAGGGCAAGGTCGTCGGCGAATGCCATGAGAGACACCGGCATCAGGAGTTTTTGAAATTCCTGCGCCGGCTCAACACCGAATTCCCCGGCGATGTTCCGTTGCCTCTGGTCATGGACAACTACGGAACACACAAACACGCGAAAGTGAAGGCCTGGCTGAAACGGAATCCTCGGTTCGTGTCTCACTTCGTCCCTACGAGTTCCAGTTGGATGAATCTCGTCGAGAGATGGTTCGGCCACCTGCGTCTTCCTCAGCGTCGCCGACCTGAAGGCGTCCATCGAGGCGTTTCTCAAGGCCTGGAATCAAGACCCCAAGCCCTTCGTGTGGACCGCGACCATCGAATCCATCCAGGAGAAGCTCACCCGGTGTCGCCGAACCTTGGAGCAGATCCAGCCCGGCTGCACCAGCCCCAAGTCCAGAAAGCGGACGCGCTGAACTCTCTAGTTATTTCGCAGACACTACACTAGTGAATGGCGGCCGCGGCGAGGGCGGGCTGGAGGGCGATTTCGTCGCCTTCCTGAATGCCGGAAGCGATGGCGGCCTGGGTGTCGGTGGAACTGGCAATTTCCACTTCGCGAAGGACAAAGGCCTCGCCCTGTTTGAGGTAGACGACTGTCTTGCCGCCGGATTCGATGAGGGCTTCGCGCGGGACGATCAAGCCGGCGGCCGGTTCCGAGGTGGCGACATCGGCGCTGGCGGTGAGATCGGGGAGCACGCGGGGATCGACCGTCTCCAGGGAAACGCGCACGGCAATATTGCGCACATTGAAATTGACGCGGCGTCCAGAGAGGGCGATCGCGCCGACGGCCTGCACGCGGCCTTTGCAGACGATTTCGGGGAAGGCGTCGAGGCGCACGGTAGCGCGCTGGCCGAGGCGTATGATTTCGCTTTCCGCCTGGTTCATGGTGGCATCGAGCTGCATGCTGGCCGGGTCTACCACGCGCATGAACGGCTGGCCGGGAGCGAGGCGGTCGCCGACCTCGATCTGGTAGAGGTCGGTGCCGCGGTAGGCGGTCTGCATCACCACCATCCCGTCCATGGGCGAGCGGATACTGCAACGGCGGACGTCGTCGAGGTGCCGGTTGAGGTGGCGGTGGTCATAGTCGTTACTGAGCTCATAGAGCTTGAGGTCGGCAAGCTGGCGCTCCTCGGTCAGGGGAAGCTGCTTGACGGCCTCCTGGTAGGCTTCCTGGTATTCTTCGACGGCGAGACGCAGAATCTCCTGGTTGATGGGGTTCGCGACGGGCGTGGCGCGCGCGTCCTGTTGAGCGCGTTCCCAGGTGGCCTTGGCGACGCGGAGCCCCTGGTTGAGGCCTTCCATTTGGGCTACGAGCTGGGCCTTGCGGCGCGCGATGTCCAGCAGGCCCTGGGAGGCGGAGGCCTCCACATCCACGAGGTGGTCCTGGATATCCTGGGTATCGATCTGGGCGATGATCTGGCCCTGCTTCACATGGGTGCCGGAAGGCGCCAGAAAAGTCAGCGTCAATCCCCTGCCCTGGTCAGGGGACTGCAATACAGGGGCGCCGACGTTCATGAAGCGGCGGGCGCTAATGGAGCCGGCGAGGCGCCGGGTATTCTGGATGACGCCACGGGTGGCGCGCACGGTGGAAACAGAAGGCACGACGACGGTTTTCGGCGGCTGGGTCCGAAGGAACCAGGCGGCAGCCAGAACCATCAGGGACAACAGGACGTAAATCGGCCATCGAGGCGGGGATGCGGGCTGTTTGCGGGGTTGGGCGGGGTGACTCGGCGGCGTCTCGGGAGCAATCCACGGCGAATTGAGAGATGCCGACATGAGCGGGACCTGAACGCCTATTCTATCTCAAGAGTTGCAGAACCTCGTGCGGGGCAACGTAACGTTGTGTAAAGGCGTTGACACGGTGCGATTTACAGTGAGTGCGGCGAGGGCTGCTCTCCGGGCAGCTAGGCGTTGGCGAGAAAAGCGTTGAAGCTTGTGTCCTTTCGGTGGGCCTGCGCAAAGAAGGCGAGCCGATCTATTTCTGGGAGGAATCGCCCAGGATTCGGCGCACCGAGGTGCGCCCGACCCGGAGCCGACGGGCGATGGAGTCTCCGGATCTCGGCCGCGTGCGCGGCTGCCGTTGCGGGCCGGCCCAGTCGCTGGCCGTTCTGCCGGGCGTGCGCCAAGCCCGCTCGAGTTCGCTCACCGAGGATCTCTCGTTCGAATGCGGCGAAGACGGCCAGCAGGCCCGCCATCGCTCGACCCGCGGGCGTAGTCAGGTCCAGCGCCTCGGTCAGAGACACGAAGCCCACTACGAGATGCTCCAGTTCCGGGAGTGCAACTCGGTCAGGTAGTCGAATGGATTCGCTCCGTTCAGCTCGCAGCTGTGAATCAGGCTCATGAACAGATCGCCGACTCCGGCGCCATTCAGCGTCTTGTAGAAGAGTGCGTTCTTGCGGTTCAGGATGGCTTTCTTCAGCGCACGTTCCACGATGTTATTGTCGATTCGATTGCGGTCCCTCCGGGCTGCCAGGCATTCGGATCTCTTGGTATACGAACCCGACGAAACGTTGCACCTGATTCAAGATGGTCTTAACCTGTAGTTGAATGGCTGATCTCCTCCGCGGTCGATGAGTCTCGGTCTGTTCAACTGCAGATTAATCCAACCGGCTGGAGATCAGCTATTCTTCTTGTCGGCTGTCTTGCCGCACCGGTGACTAGCGGCAACGGTGGCAGTGCCTTCTTCGAGCCGTGTGATGGGACCGTGCTTCAGCCTTTCGCAGACGCCTTCCACAAAGCCTTACCAGGACCGTATTCCGTGTCAAGTTTCTTCCCGGCTTGTCTACGGAGCCTAAACCAGGGTGGACTTGGAATCCAGGCGGATCGGCGCCAGAAGAACGGTTCGGCGCAGCTCAACGCCGCGGGCAGATCGCCAACCTCCCGTCCGCCACCAACCGGTTCGGCTGCGGGGCGTTGAACACCGTCCGCCCCAACGCCGGCCGATTGCTATTGCCGGTCAGGAGCCACGACTTGGACAATCACGTATGGCGTCTCGGTGTGCAGGTCCGGGTAGATGGCGCCGTTGCCCGCATTGTCCGTCACCTCGAGGAAGTACATCAGATCGAACTTCGGATCGATGTCGAGGCCGGGAACGACCGCCTCGTATTCGTGATCCCGCCCCACGGGCAGCATGGGGATGCTTCGGAAATCCTGGTGTTGGCTGAGCCCGCGATACCGCAGCAGAACCTGCTTCACGCCGGACGGGTCCTCCACCCGCGCCACCAGATGAAGGGGCTGCCCGGCCACCGCGCGGATCACCGGGGTGTGCCGCACGAAGGGCGCCTGCTCGTCGTCGGTAGTCAGCACCGTCACGGGATGGGCGCGCCCATCCCCGGGCCAGGTTGCCGTGCGGCCCCGGCTGTCGGTAGCCTCCAGGAAATAGCTGAGACTGGCGTTGGCCGGTGGACCACCCGGCGCCCGCGGAATCACCGCACGATACCGTCCGCCTTCGAGCTTCGACATGGGCGCCGCAATGTAACCGCCATCCCCGGCGGCGAAGAACACCTCCACCCGGTCGATCGGATCGATCCCGTTGACCGTCGCGCGCAGCACGAGCGCCTCCCCGCTTTTCACCCGCCGCACGGGCACGTGCGCGATCACCGGGTCCACCCGCTTCACGCTCACCGTGCTGGCGTGCCAGTCGGCGCTGGTCGCGTTATCGAACAGCACCTTGACCTTTCCGTTGACCGCCGCCGTCTCCAGCGTGCGCTCCACGTATTGCCCCGCCGGCACCGAAAAAACATCGCTCGCTTCGGCGCCGTTCAGCTCGATCCACATCGGCCCGTGGCTCCTGTTCGGATCGCGTATTCCCACCGTGACCTGGTAGCGTCCGTGCGGCACGTCCAGCGTGAGCAGGTTCTTCGAGTCGGCCAGCTTGCCGCGCGCGAAGAGCTGGTTTCCCGGAATCGTCTTGACGGCGTCCAAGTCGTAGCTGCCGACCACCCTGGCCGTTTCCACCCGGAACTCCCTGCGCTGCTGTTCCAGTACCGCCAACCCAGCTTTGAGCTTTACCAGTTCGTCGCGCCAGTGGCCGCTCAAATCGAACTCGGCCAGCCCCATCTTCAACTCGGAATTGTAAACGTCACCGGCGGCCCGCACGATTCCGTCCCACGCCTCCACCGCCTCGCGCTCGTGCGCGATGGCATCGTCCAAAGCGTTCAAGTCATGGGTCTGCTGGTAGAGCGCCATACTCAAGCCGGCCGGGATGCGCCGTGAGTGGTAAAGCGCGAGGTTGGCCAGGATTCGCAGGTCCACCAGCGTGGATACCAGTTCCCTGCCGCCATTGGGACCGGCTTTCCGCTCCGCTTCTTCCGCCAGGCGGAGCACTTCCCGGGAATCCTGCAGGAACTGCCGGCTCATCGCCAGGGGTGAGAACTTCGCCGAACCCGTTCCGGCAAGCAGATTCCGCGCCGCCTCCTGGAAGCTTTCCAACTGCGCCACGTCGCTCGGCTCCGCGTTCGCGTAGTCGGACAGGTCTTCCTGCCGCTGGCGCTCGGGCCAGCCGCGCGTCGTCGGAAAACGGTTCGCCGGCAGGCAATACGCCACGATATACGGCAGAATCCGGCTGGCGCGATGCAACGCCTCTTCCACGGTTTCGCCGGCCGGCCCAAAGCGCTTCCGGAATTCACGATCCCACGTTTCCGGCGGAGTCTCCGGGTTATAGGTCAGCCTTCCGAACACCTGGAAGAAATGCCAGTAGCGTTCGAATTCGTAGTCGTAATATCGATACCCCGGCGTCAACAGGTCGAAGGGCTGCTCGCTGTGCGGCTGCCCGGCCATTTTGGTGGCCAGCGGTTCCATGATGTCGAAACCGCGTGCTCCGCCCAGCCCGACCGTGCCGGCGAAGCGGCGGACATACTCCGGGTCTCCCCACAGCAGAATGCGCATCGTCCCCGACGTCCACAGCGTCCAGTGCATCTCGTAACTCCGCGGGTACTTCAGCATGTCGGAGTATCCGTGGCGCCGGTCGAACTGGTTGAGTTCCTGCACCTCGGTCGGATGAAACGGCAGCCCCACCTGCTCCGCCCAGTACTTGGTGTTCACCCGCATGTTCAGCCCGAGATCCTGCGCATACCGAATCAAATCGTCCGACACGCCCTTGGCGCGAATCTCGAACGGCATTGCCGGCGCCTCGGCCTTCATCACCTGGTAAAAATTGTCCCAGAAGACTTTCATATCTTCGGTTTTCAGACCGCTCTCGCTGTGCATCAGCATCATCATCCGGTCGATGCCGTGCACCGCGTGCAGAAAACGGGTGAACGCCGCCTTTGTGTAGGGAATCAGGTTCTGTTCGGTCAGCCCGGTGACCAGGCCACCCACCGGACGGGCATGGTCCACCTCCTGCCACCTCCCGTCGAACCGGTAATAGTGGCACCACAACCCCACCGTCACTTTGATCCCTCGGGCATGCGCCATCTCGATCAGACGGTTCAGGTCCGCCAGGTTGCGCTCCCTTTGCGCCGTAGTCAGTCCGGCGACGCGGACTTCGGGAACCTCGGGAACATCCACGAAGTAGGGATACGCCGGACAGGCGTAGCCGTTCATCTCGTAGGCAAACAGCACCTGAAAAACATTGAACCGGTTCCTGGCCAGCATGTCGAAATACCGCGCCAGCAGAGCCTCGTCGTGCAGCCGGTTCTCGAATTGCCGCTGCTGCATGGTGAAAATGGTGATGCCGCGTTCGGCGATTTTCGGCGACTCGGCCGTGTCGCGCACCTCGCTGAAGGGCTTTGCGGGATCGGCCGCCCAGCCCGCGCGGTCCGCTATCTCCAGCAACGCATACATCACCCCGGTATCGTCGGAGCCTCCGGCCAGGACCACCGGTTTCGTCCGCCACTCCAGCTTCTTGATCAGCACGCTCTCGGCTGCCGCAGGCGCGGTAAGGGAAGCCGTGCGCATCAGTTCGGCCGCCGCGCCGTTGCCCGATGCCAGGCCCGCCGCCACAATCCACTTTCCCCGCGCGGCGCCGAGCGACAACACTCCCTCGAAGGGGATCTTGCGATCCTTCAGGGCCGATTTCAGCTTCTCCAGACCGTGATGTGCGGGAGCGCCCGCGCCGCGGTCCTCAATCAGAGAAACCACCACGGGCCCGGCGGCTGGCGCCGCGTTCCCGGTCCACCCAAGCAGGACATACACACCCACCACGCATCCCAGACGTCTGGCACCCATAAGCCTCCCTACCTGCCGGCGTGTCATCGCGCCAGTGTCGAATTACCTTTAACCGCCATGGCGACGCGATGTATGGAGTTAGCGCCGGTCCTCAGGAGCGGTCGCGGCATCGGTTGCGCGATTCCGTTGCGATCGATGGTCCGGCAGCACAGGTCGTAGTTTCCGGGCGGCAACGCCGGGAGCAATACCGCCCAGTGGGCAACGGTGTAGCGGATCGGCCACTCGAGGGGTGTGCCCTTTGCCGGGTCGATCCGGTTCGTGTTCGCCGGGAGCTTTCCTCCGGGCATGCCTCCGCCCCAGTCCGTCGGCGCCGGCAAAATGGCGGCGTCCTTCCAATCAGCCTTCGTCCAGTACGGATCGTCGGCCGGCCAGGGCTCTACCTGGGAGTGCACGCAATACTGGACCTTCTCGATTCCAGATATGCCGACGAGCGCAAAGCCTGTAAGGGCGGCCGGCTTCCCCGCCGGAATTTCCTTGGGAGCGTTGATGAACCGCGCCTTGGTCTTCATCGCGGTCTCCACATCGGCGTTGAAATCCGCGGCATCGGAATCATTTGCCTTGAAGTCGTTGGTCAGAACGATGCGGTTCACCCACTTGATGGCCTTGTCGCCATACGCGCCCGCCACGATCATTCTTGTCGGACCGCCGCGGCTGGCCGGGATGAGTTGGCCGTTCATCTTGTAGCCGAGCACGACCGGCAATTGCCCCGGCGGCGTTTCGAGAACCTGCCCCAGCGGCAGCGATGCCTGGAACGGAGCGACTCCCTCCGGGTGGTAACTCTGGTAATAGACCCGCCGGATGTTGGCCTTGGGCTTTGCCAGCCAGATGATTTCGTGCAGAGGCACACCCTCCCACACACTGGTGTGCAACGGGTCGTCCACATTGACGCAGAGGCAGGGGTGGAGGCAACGAACCGAGTGCTTTTCGGCCAACGCCATCAACCCCTTCCAGTCCAGCGCGTTCCCCTGCGCCCGCGTGAGGGGCTGTTCCACCATGCTGCCGCTCCCGGTGTCCGCTACTATTTCGATCGACCAGGTCTCCGGCACGAGTCCAACCTCGCGCAGGTTCTCCGGGGGCATCGTCAGAACGCCGGCTTTTCCTTTGTCCGAATATCTGCCGCGCTCAAGCGGTGTAAGATACTCCAGCTTCGCGGCCGCGTCCTGCAATTGGGGATCGGCCTCCGCGCTGGCCGCCGCCAGCGGAGAGGCACCCCACGCCGCCACCCCGGCGCCACCCAGTCCGAAGAAGTACCGCCGCGTGACTTCACAGTGCCTACGCAGATACGATTCGAGGTTTCCCATCCCGACCTCCTAAATAAGCATATCCGACAGTGCCGTGCCGAACAATATGGCTCACAGGAGCGCGTTCCCGGCGAGCCGCCGCATCCGCTCACTCGTGTCCGGTGTTAACATCCTGATGAGTCGATATCTCCATGAAGGCTTCCACGTTGATCCTCCCCGCCATAGCTGTTTGCACAGCGGCGATCCAGCCGTCGTTCGCTCGCGATCGCGTCAAGACCGCCAACGGCATCCTCGAATCCACTGACGCGCCCAAGGATGGCGTGCGCAGTTTCAAGGGCATCCCATTCGGCCAGCCGCCGGTGGGGGACCTTCGCTGGCGCGAGCCCCAGCCAGTCAAGAACTGGAACGGCGTCCGTAAGGCCGACCAGTTCGGGCCGCGGTGCATGCAGCGGACTTCCCCTGGCGCGGACTACTGGTTCCGCAGCAACGGCATGAGCGAGGACTGCCTATACCTCAACGTCTGGACTCCCGCTAAATCGGGTAAGGAGAAACTCCCCGTCCTCGTCTACATCTTCGGCGGCGGCTTCCAGAACGGCGACGGCTCGGAGCCGCGCTATGACGGCGAGAACATGGCCCGCAAAGGCATGGTCGCCGTGTCCGTCAACTACCGGACCAACATTTTCGGCTTCTTCGTTCATCCGGAACTCACCAGGGAGTCGCCGCACCACGCCGCGGGGAACTACGGGTTGCTCGACCAGGTGGCCGCCCTGCAGTGGGTGCGGAAAAACATCGCGGCCTTCGGTGGCGAGCCCGAGCGCGTCACCGTCGCAGGCGAATCTGCCGGGTCGATCTCGGTGAGCGCGCTGATGGCGTCCCCGCTTTCCAGGGGCCTCATGGCCGGCGCGATCGGCGAAAGCGGCGCCATGATCTCCAGCCTGCCGCCTCAGCCTCTCGCCGTTGCCGAGCAGAACGGCGTTAAGTTTGGCGCGGCCGCGGGAGCCAATACCCTCGCGGCCCTGCGCGCTATGACCGCGGAGGAGATCCAGGAAGCCGTAACCAAGGTCCAGGGAATCCGCTTCAGCACGGCACTGGACGGCTACTTCCTGGCAAAGCCGCTTGCGGCTATCTTCGAGGCCGGCGAGCAAGCCAGGGTTCCGCTGTTGGCAGGTTCGAACACCCAGGAGCAAGCGGCGCGCTCCGTCCTGGGCGCCGGCGATCCTACGCCGGAAACGCTCGCCAACGCCATCAGGAAGTTATACGGCGACAAAGCCGACGGCATCCTGAGGGCTTACGCCGCCACCACGACGGATGAGGTGTATGAGGCCGCCACGCACCTCGCCAGCGCCCGCTTCATTTCGCACAGCACGTGGAAGTGGACCGAACTCCAGATGAAGACCGGGGGCAAGCCTGTGTACCGGTACCTCTACGCCCGTCCCCGTCCGGAATATCTGGGGATGCCGGACCAGCCCGCCCCGGCAGGCGGTGGGGTGCCCGCCGCGCCCGCCGCCCAGCAGCCCCCGGCCCCACGTGGCGCGTCCCATTCCGCCGAGATCCAGTACGCCATGGGGAACCTCGATCTGGACAAGCGCTACTCCTGGGAACCCGCCGACCACGAAGTCTCCCAAGTGATGCAGGCTTACTTTGTGAACTTCATCAAGACCGGCAATCCGAATGGCCCCGGGCTCCCGGAGTGGCCCACGTATCGCGCCGACAGCAACTACCAGCGCATGCGGATCGACGTGAAATCTCACGCCGAGCCCGAAGCGCAGCGCGCGCGCTATCTGGCGCTGGACGCGGCTACGGCAAGGCCATAAGCCGGCGGAGGAGGCCACAGCAAGCGTCCCCGCCCGGGAACGACGCAAAAGAAATCACGCGGCGGTCGTCGATATTCAGGCCAGAGCTTTTCCGTACAGCGCGAGCAAGCGGCTCCATGCCTTCTCGGCCTGTGGCTCGTTGTAGACCTGTGAATCCGGAGGGCACCAGCCGTGCGCGGCTCCGGTGTACACTTCGATCTCCGCCGGCAGGTTCGCCTTAGCGAACGTCTCTTTGAGCACGGTCTTCTCATTGGGCGACCGCGCGTCGTCATTTGCCGCGATGGCGATGAGGAACTGCGCCTTGGTCTTGGCGGCCTGAAGGTGCGGACTGTTTGGCATATCGGTCACGAGTCCGCCGCCGTGGAAAGAGGCGACTGCTCCGACACGATCGGGCACGGCGGCCGCGGTCCGAAACGCGATCGGGCCACCCATGCAATAGCCCTGGGTGCCGATCTTCCGGTTCCTGGCAACGGACGTTTGCCCGTCCAGCCAAGCGATGAACGCTTTCGCATCCGTCATGTGAGTCGTCTCGTTCAGAGCTCGCGCGAGCGGCATCAGTTCCTGGATTGGAGTTGCGCCGCCGGCTTCCGCGGTGGGGGCTTTCTTGACACGGTAGAAAGGGTTCACGACGAGCACCGAATACCCCGATTCGGCGAGCCGTTTGCCCATTTGGCGGAACGCCGGCCGCAGCCCGAAGATGTCCGGCCACACGAGAACGCCTGGAGCGGTGCCGCTCGCCGGATGCACGAAGTAGCAGTCCGCGGCGCCGTCCGGGGTGGTTACGGTCACGTCCGATTCGGTCACTGTGACCGCGTTGGCGACTCGCGGCAGCATCATGGCGACGCCTGCTCCCAACATGACGCCGAATTGCTTACGTGTCACCAGACCACGAGCCTCGTACTCTTGCCGGTCCTTTTCAAAATGATCCTGATCGCACATACCCCTCCCTCATTGACGCCTGGTTGCGCGGTAGAACCGCGGGCGTATGGCGCCATTATACCCGCTCGTTCCCGGTGTCCGTGAGATTTCAGGATTGGAGTGACGCACTTCCCGATTATGGGGGCGCGCGCGGCGCTGGCGCGGGAACTGGCGTCCGCGCCGATTCTCGGTTAACCTCTGTTCGAGGGTCAAACATGTCTGCTTGCGCACGCTCGCCACGAGTGATACCGAGGGTCGCTCCATTGGCCGCTTTAGCTGTCCTCGCCTGTCAAATGGCCACGGCACAGCAAGCTCGCAGCGAGCTTGCTGGCGCGCCTGCTTCCCCCGCGAATGGCTGCGCGGCGGCACTGAACTGGACAGCGGCACAGGACCATCGGAACATGATGGACCAGCTCGGCATTCAAGCGCTCCGTGCAGGCCCGAGCGGAAACGAGAAAGCCTCCGATCACGCCAACTACGAAGAGTCGAAAGCCAATCCCTATCCGGATCTGCCCGATGCGCTCACGTCGAAGAACGGGCGGAGGGTCACGACGGCAAGCGAGTGGTGGGATGGGCGGCGCCCGGAGATCGTCGAAGACTTCGAGCGCGAAGTGTTCGGCCGCATCCCGCCCGATGTACCCCGGGTGACCTGGAAAATCACGGGAACAGCCAGTTCGAAAACCGGCATTTTCCCCGTCATGGAAAGACAACTCGCCGGGCATGTGGAGAACTCTTCGTGCCCGTCGATCCCAGTGGATATCCAGATGACGCTGGTGACTCCGGCCAACGCGAAAGGGCCGGTGCCGGTGATGATGATGTTCGGCAGCGCGGCGTCCCTCAAGCGGATGGCGGACGCGTTGGCGAGCCGGCCCGAGAAGACGCTGGGCACCGATCCGCCCTCTACCGAACAACTGATTGCCGGAGGCTGGGGTTATGCGCTCCTCGATCCAGGTAGCATTCAGGCGGACAACGGCGCAGGTCTAACGAAGGGGATCATCGGTCTGACCAATAAGGGGCAGCCTCGAAAACCGGAAGCGTGGGGAGCGCTGCGGGCGTGGGCTTGGGGCGCATCCCGCGGTCTCGACTGCCTCGAAACCGACAAGGCCGTGGACGCTCATCGTGTCGGCATCGAAGGTGTGTCTCGTTTTGGGAAGGCCGCACTGGTGACCATGGCCTTCGACACCCGGTTCGCGGTGGTGCTGGCCGGTTCGTCCGGCGAGGGCGGCGCGAAGCCGCACAGACGCAATTTCGGAGAGGCGGTGGAGAATCTGACCGGCAGCGGCGAGTATCACTGGATGGCCGGCAACTTTCTGAAGTACGGGGCGGCCGAGGCTTCGTTCGGAAGCAGGGATGCCGGCGACTTGCCGGTTGACTCCAACGAGCTGATTGCGTTATGCGCACCGCGGTTAACGTTCATCAGCTACGGCATCCCCGAGAAAGGGGACGCAAAATGGCTCGATCAGCAAGGTAGCTTCATGGCAACCGGGTCGGCGCAGCCGGTGTTCCGGCTGTTAGGCGCGAAGGATCTGGGCGTAACGGAAGATTATCGCACTGCGACGATGCCGCCCGTCAATACGGGACTTCTCAATGGGCAGCTTGCGTGGCGCCAGCATGATGGCGGTCACACCGATGCTCCCAACTGGAAGTACTTCATTCCCTGGGCGGACAAATTCCTCGATTATCGTCCCGCGCCCTGGCAATTGACGGCCGACCAACCGGTCTTTCGAACCGACCCGAACTCTCTGGTGGCCCACGCGCAGCTCCTTGCGAAAGCAGCGGAGGGCGGGATCGATGTGTACTTCGAAGGCGATTCGATCATCCGGCGGTGGGGCGCCACCGACTACCCCGAACTACTCGCCAACTGGAACCGAAATTTCCATGGCTGGAATGCGGCCGATTTCGGATGGGGCGCCGATCGGACCGGGAACATTCTTTGGCGTCTGGAGAACGGCGAACTGGACGCGGTGAATCCCAAAGTGGTCGTGCTGCTGGCAGGGACGAACAACGTCGGCGATCCGTCATTCCAAGGGGACGCGGACGCGAAGACAGAGGATGTCACGCGTGGTCTGGAGGCGATCGTGCGCACGATCCGGAAGAAAGCTACCGCGGCGGTGATTGTCGTAATGGGGATCTTTCCCAGAAACGACAATATGGCCTTCATGCCCTTCATAGAAAGGATCAACGGCAATCTGGCCCGGTTCGCAGATGGCCGGACGGTTCGTTGTCTGAACATCAACGGTAAATTCGCCGGCGACGATGGAAGGCTGTTCGAGGGCATGATGAATGCGCAGGACAAGCTGCACCCTACCGTGCGGGCCTATCAGGTCTGGGCAGACGCGTTGAAGCCTGTTCTCACGGAGTTGCTGGGGCCTCCCTCCGTCTCGGATCATGCCCCGCCGCCCACCGGGGATCCCGGAGCATCGCGATGATGGCTGGTATCCGCCGCACATAGCGCCGGTGCCGCGGCGACCGGCTGCCATTGGGCCGGATCGGCCTTCGGACGCCGGGAGCTGGTGGAGGTGGGCAAGCGGCGTTGCATAAAGCTTGCAGGACTCTGATAGACTGTTCCCCATTATGGTTTCGAGCTGCGGGAGGGGCGGCTTCACGGCGATCTGCCTTCTGCTGGCAGGTGCTTCGGAGGTGGAGGGCCAGCTCGCCGGCACGCCCGCCGCGATTCTCACGGAGGTGCGCGTTCGTCCGGTAGAGATCGAGCCAGAGGGCATGAAGACCACTCGGATGGGCGAAGTGGGCGATCTGCTCTTCGCGGGCGATCGGGTAAAAGGGCGCGCGGTTGTCACCGAGTGCAACGGTTCCGCTTCACGCCAGTGGTATCCGACGCCGAGCGCGGCTTATATCGGGGGCAAGGGAGTCGAGGGCAGCACCGATAGCGACCCGGTGGCTGCGTGCCGCGTGCCGGAGCCGGCCCCATCCGCCGATCAGGCGCACATCGACGAACTCAAAGCGCAGCAGTATGAAGATCAACTGGCGCGGTCGGGCGCGATTACCACGGATGCCGCCGCATCCGCGTTGACCGGCCTGGGGAACGACGATTCGAAAGACGGCATGTCGGTTCTACGGCGGGCGCAAGCGTTGGAGGATCGCGACCAGCTCACCGCGGCGATCCTGGCGTACGGGCAACTGAAGTCGATTTGGGACAAGGCGGCGTGGGTGCGGCCCAAGATTTTCCGATTGAGGATCGCGCTGGCGAAGAAGCTGCTGGGATCGCCGGCCATCTCCAGGCGCGGGCACGTCACCGCGCTGGTGATCGGCGTTTCCGATTACCTGCGCCAAGACCCAAACTACCACCCCCTGAAGTACGCGCATCTGGACGCGGAGTCTTTCGCGGCGTACCTGAAGCAGATCGATCCGGAGGGGCAGTTCGAGCCGCTGATCAATGTCACGGCGACGCGGAGCGAGATTCACGATCGGCTTTCGCTGATCGGGCTACGTGGGGGAGATCGTTCAGCGGCAGTGGTCTTTGTGAGCGCACACGGCTTTCAGGACGGGGTCAGATCGTACATAGCGCCTTACGATGCGGATTTCCAGGTCGGCATCGATACCGGAGTGCCGGTAACGGAGATCCTCTCGGCAGTGAGTGGATTTGAGCAATCCTACGTGTTCGTGGACGCCTGCCGCACGCCGGTGAGCACAGGCAGGAACGACGTGAACGCCACTCTGGATCAATACGGCCACCAGATGTACGCGCAAGTGGGAATTCCTCCACCGAGCGGCCAGATGTTTCTGGTCTCGAGCAGCAAACCGGGCATGCCTTCCGACGAAGGTCCGCAGTTCCGGGACGAGCGTGGTCCCCTGGCACAGCCAGGGCACGGAGCCTTTACTTACCATTTGCTGAAGTTGTTGTACCTGGACCCGGGAACGCAGTCGCGCTCCGTATCGCGGGGAGAACTGGAGTCGGACCTGCAGGTGGCGATGCGTGGCCTCAGGCAGACTCCGGAAACGGGCGGCAATCTCAATCAGATTATGAAGCTGGATCCGTTAAAGCGGGTTCCTTTCCAGCCAAACACCCCACCCACGAGCCTGCTGGACTGGTTTCGGGCGCCGATACGGCTGGCGGCGTATGCACCGGACCAGCAGCCGGAGTTCACGCCGGAGGTGGCCGGCCGGCTGCGCGCGGCGTTGGGACGCGGCACAATCACGACGCAGGTAGCGCGGCAGGCTGTGGCCGCCTATTTCCGGCTGAGCCCGGCGAACCAGATGCTGACGCGGAGCGCGATCCGGATCGCGTTGGAAGACGAGGGCGAGCGGCTGCTGCTCGATTACCTGCACGGCTACGAGGTCGAGCCGCCACAAGCGGACTTCGCGGACGCCCATGAATACTACACGCTAGCGGAACAACTGGCGCCGGACTCCCCGCTGCTGCGGGCGCGCGCGGCTTTCAATTCGGGACGGGCGATGCTGTTCGATTTGGCGGACCCCGCAAAGCGGCGGCAGCACGACACCATCTACACCGCCGCGCTGACGCAGCTTTTCGATGCGTATCGGGAAGACCCTGGCCCGTACGTGCTGAATGCCCTGGGAATCGCCTACATGGAGCAGGGCGACTGGGACAAGGCGATCCCGGCGTTCGACGACGCCTCCAGGCTGGCGCCCGGATGGCTCTACCCCAAGCACAATCGCGCGCTCAGCCTGATGCGCAGCGGCAGGGCGCGGGCGGCGATCGAGGAGTATCGGAAGGCAATCGCCGAGATGCCGTCGGCGTTCACACTGCACTTCAACCTGGCGTTGGCGTACCAACAGATCAACCAGCTCAGGGAAGCGGATCGGGAGTACGTGGAAACGGACCGGTGGTTAGGGAGGAGGACGACGGCGGCGCGCGCCGTGGATTGGGCGCGTCTATACAACGCGCAGGGTACGCTGGCGGCGCAGCGCGGGAAGTTGGGCGCCGCGAGGAAACTCTACCAGAAGGCGAAGGACACGGCGCCGCTGCCGGAGACCGTGCACAACCTGGCGCTGATCAGCCCCCCCGCGGTGAAGGAGCAGATGCTGGAACAGAACCGCGGATATCTGAATTCGCGGATTGAACTGGCCCAGGTTTACAAGCGGAAGGGACGGGTGACGGACGCCATAGCGGAGTACCGGGAGATCGTGAAGCTGCGGGACGATTTTGCCGGCGCGCACCTGGACCTGGCGCAGTTGTATCTGCGTGACAGCGTTTCCGTCGCGGAACGGTTGAGGCTGGCGAACGGGGAGTTGGCGCAAGCGGAAAAGCCGGAGCCCGGCTTCTGGAAGGTGTACCTGGTAAGGGCAGAGCTGGAGCGTTTGCAGAAGCAGGATGCCGACGCCAGGACGGATTACCGGGAAGCGCGGCGGCGGGCGCCGGACCGCGACGCACGCCGGGAGATCGCGCAAAGCGAGAGAGGCAAATGGCTGCACTGAAGGACTTCTCCACCTACACCGCGATGGGCACCTTTCTGGTGTACCTGTTTGGGTACCTGGCACTGCGCTTTCACATCACCGCGCTGGGGATCGTGACCGAGTTGGGCGCCTTCGACGAGCGATATCTGTTTGCCGGCGCTCACTTTCTGGTGTTCCTGGCGGCGCTCGTGCCGGTGGTGGCGATGGCGCTCCTGCCCGCGGGCGCCCTGGCGTGGCTGGTTTGGCGCCACATGCCGCGGATCCGGAAGGCGGTTGAGACCGTGATGCACAACGCTCCGCTGCTGCTCTGGACGAGCGTGATCCTGGCCGTGGTGCTGATTCAATGGCGGATGAACGCATGCCTGGCGCTGCACGATCTTCCGTTGGCGGAGGGGAGAACGGAACCGGCCTGGCTGTTCGATCTGGTGCGGCGGCACGACACGATCGACCTGGCCCTGTTCTTTCTGGAAATGGTGTTGTGCGCGGCGGCGGTAAGCGCGCCGGCGATTGCGGCCGCGCGGCTGCCGCTGGGAACAGTGGGGCTGAAGGCGCTATTCGCGGCGGCGGCCGCTCTAGCGCTGATCGCGGTGCTGCTGATCCCGGTGAATTTCGGAGTAGTGGTGATGCCGTATTCGATGGAGCGGACGGCGGCAATCGGGAAGGCGCCGCTGGCTGCCGGGCAGAAAGCGTGGCTGTTGTGGGAGGGGAAGGAATGGATGACGTACTTGGTGCAGTCGGGCGCGGGCCGCTCGCTGGTGGCAGTGCCGGTGAAAGATATCGACCGGATCGAGGTGAACGGCAATGATTCGCTGTTTGATGTTCTTTACGGCGGTGCTGGCCGCGGCAGGTAGTGCGGCCGGGCAGGAGAAGAAGCAGGAACCCGAGCCCTGGTATCACAAGCTGGCCCGGGTCCTGGGGGTGGACCGGGCGCCGGTGGCGCTGAAGGGGCCGTCGCAGTCGACCGCGGGAGAACTGTGGATCACGCCGGCGGATCACGCCGAGCCGCGCAGGATTACGGATGGCGGCGGCTTTTCGAGCCCGGTCTTCCAGCCGGGCGGGAAATATGTGTTCGCGCTTGATGGCGCGGAGCTGGTCCGGGCGCCGGTGGCGGGTGGCGCGGCAGTGAAAATGCGCAGTTTGCCGGGGGTGGTGAAGCTGGTGGGGTTCGACGCGCAGAACACGGATTTGGTGTTGGCAATCTTTAAAGGGAAGGCGAGTGGCGCCCCGGCGACGGTAGATATCGCGATGGTATCGGTGAAGACCGGCAAGCGGGAAATGGTGGCGTCGCGCCAGCCGGCGGACAGCGCGGAGGTCACGAGCCTGCTCGCGTGGCAAAGGTCGTACGGGGAGGTTTACGTCCTGCCGATCGGGAATGAAGTCGCGGTGGGGGGCATCAAGGCGGTGGAAATCCCCGTGACCGATTGCGGGACGGCCGTCTGCAGCCAGCCGGCCTATTCGCCCGAGTTGAAACAGGTGGCGTTCGTTCGGAGCGGTCAGTAGAGTTGCCGGATGGGGAAACTGACGATTCTGGTTTTTGCGTGCTCGCTGCCGGCGGCGTGCCAAACGGCGTACGGGCTGATTACCGGCACCGTGCGGGACGCGGTCACGATGCAGCCCATCCGCGGCGCGACGGTGAGCTACACGAATGCAGCTACGCAAGCTCGGGATAAGGTGCAGCCGGCGGATGGAGTATTCACGTTTCCGGCTCTCTCGCCGGGGACGTATCGCATTTCCGTCACCGCGGCCGGATACCAGGAACGGAGCATTGAAGAACTGGAACTACCGGTTGCGGGCCACTTCGACCTGCGCTTCGATTTGTCGAAGCTGGCGGACCCGTGGCACGCGGGAGCGCTGCGCAGCGTGGTGATGCCGGGCTCCCACGCCGTGAGTTCGTACTACGGGCCGGACTTGGACACCAGCCGCTCCGACACGTTCGAGCCGGTCGCGGTAAACACCAGCCTGCTGGAATCGGCAGTATCGGCGGTGATCGGACCGCGCGAGCTTGACGCGCTCCCGCTTACCGGGCGCGACGCTTACGCGCTGCTCGTGCTGCTGCCGGGCGTGACGGCGGACACGGCGACAGCGCGCGGGCTCGGCTATTCGGTGAACGGGCAGCGGCCGTCCTCGTCCAACTACCTGCTGGACGGGCTGGAGAACAACGACCTGCTGGTGACCGGACCGCTGGGCGCCATCGCGCCGGAAGCCGTGGGTGAATACCGCATCTCTACAAGCAACTATGCAGCCGAGTATGGGAGAACGTCGGGCTTCGTGGCCAACGCGGTGAGCCGCGGCGGCGGCAGCGAATGGCACGGCATGGCGTATCTGCACGTCAAGAACGAACTACTCAACGCGACTGGATTCCAGGAGAATGTGCAGGGCGTCGCACGCGCGCCGATGAAGGACCTGCAGCCGGGGTTTACCGGTGGAGGGCCGCTGGTGCGGGCGCGGCTGTTCGTATCGGTATCGCTCGAGATGGAGCGCTTTCGCGGCCGCAACGATCCGCAGACATACCTGTTTCCGGAAGCCGGCACGGGCGGAGATCTGTTGCGCAAGTACCCGGCGCCGGCCGCGGGCCTGGTAACGATCGCCCCTCCGGCGGAGCTCGATGCGGCGATGGGGCTGGCGCGGTTGGACTACGTCAATGGAAAGCATCGCGTCTTCGGACGCGGCATTTTGAATCGCACGCGGGAGCCATTCCTGCTCTATAACCCGTATCCCGGATTCTCCTCGCCGTTTCATCAGAGGGCGGTAAGCGCCGGCGGAGGCTGGACCTGGCAGAAAAGCGCGGCGGTGATCCAGGAGCTGCACGCGGGGCGAACCGGGAGCAGCGCCGCCTATGACCGGCCGCACGCCGAGGTCCCGCGTCTGACGGTGGACCAGCAGGTGGCCGGTCCGGACGGCAAGCTCTATTCGCCCCTGCTGCCGGGAAGCCAATCCACGTTCGGCTACCAGGACCACACCCGGAACTACGAAGCGCTGGACAACTGGACGTGGGTGCGCGGCGGACACATCTGGAAGTTCGGGAGCGGCATGCTGTATCACCATACGGAACCGCTGTTCACCGCGGACCGCGACGGGGACTACCAATACCACACCTTGGCCGACGTCGCATCCGGCACTCCGTTCCAACTGGTCGCGGCGCACGATGCCATGGCGCCACAACTCGCGCCGGTGCCCTATCAGCGGCAATACCGGCAGTGGCAGGCGGACTGGTTTGCGCAGGATTCCTGGCGGGCCACCGAACGGCTCAGTCTCCATTATGGAATCCGCTACGACTGGTTCGGCGGGCCGGTGAACACGGGTAGCTTCAAAGACCGGCCGATCTCTCTCGGCACCGGCGCGACGCTCGCCGATCAACTGGCGGGCGCGTACCCTGCCGCGCCGCCCGCCGGCAACCAGCCGCTTTTCAGCACCGGGCCCGGCGATTTGGGCGTCCGCGCGGGCCTCTCCTACGGCAGCGGGAACACGGTCTTTCGCGCCTCTTACGGCGTCTTCTATGACCGGCCGTTCGACAACCTCTGGCAAATCGTTTCCATCAACCGGGAAGCGGTGGATACGTGGGCGCTGACGGGTCTGGTGAATGTCCTGACTCCGCCGCTGGCGGTAGCGCAGAGCGGGGTGCTGGAGAGCTCGAGCCAGTATCACACGCCGCTGCTGTTCCAGAAGGGCTTGCGCGATCCGCGCGTGCAGAGCGCGTTCGCGGGACCCGAGCACCGCTTTGCCGATGGGTTAACCGCCGACGTGAAGGGCATGTTCTCCCACGGCGATCGCCTGGCGGCCACCGACATCGTGAATCGGGATTTTTCGCCGCCTGACAGCCGGCGGTACAGCAGCAGCTTTGGGGATATCGACTACCGGGAAGATGCGGGCGTGAGCGACTACGCGGCGCTGGCGGCCACGCTGCGCGTACGGCGCGGCGGGCTGGCTGGACAGGTGTCTTACACCTGGAGCCATGCGATCGACAACCAGAGCGATCCACTGGCGGGAGCATTCGTCGATTACAACCAGGCGGGCCTGGCGACGAAGCCGCAGCAGGTTTACGTAGCCGCATTCACCACCCAGTTCGCCGCCAACGCGGATCGGGCGAACGCGGATTTCGACCAGCGGCACAACCTGGTTTTCTTTGCCACTTATGAACTGCCGGGGGCCCGCCGCGGGTGGGGTGCACTGCTTGCGGGCTGGCGTTTCTCCGGCGTGGGCGCGTTACGTTCCGGTCTGCCGTTCAGCGTGTTCACTCCCGATGCGACACAGGATCCGCAAGGCCTGCTGGTGAATCAGAGGGCGGACCTGGTGGCTCCCGGCCAGGTCTACCTGGCGCCGCCTGTCAATGTTCCCGGTGGAAAGCAGTTGCTCAACGCGAATGCCTTCCAGGTGCGTACGCAGGATGGAGTCGGGACGTCCGGGCGGAACGCGTTCGCTGGACCGGGGCTGGTGAGCGCGGATCTCTCGGTCTCGCGAACGGTCGCGGTGGCTGAGCGCCTGCGCGTCACGGTGCGGGCGGATTTCTACAATGCGCTGAATCACGCGAATCTAAACAACCCCAACAATCTGCTCAGCAGTAACCCCGCGAACAACGCCGGCTTCGGGCAGGCGCTGTACGGGCGGCGCGAGGTCGACTCCGGGTTTCCACTGCTGACGCCATTCGACGAAACGGCGCGGCAGGTCCAGGTGTTCCTGCGGATCGAGTTCTGAACGCTACTTGAAGTTTAAGTGCGGACCGTTGGAAGCGATGCCGTCGGCGGTGATGAGGAGCACCACGTCCCCGGCGCCTGCCAGGCTTTTCGGTATCAGAATGTTCATCTGGTCCTCGCCTACGAACTGGGGGGATGGCGCCACGCCCAGCACGGTCACGTTGGTGGACCCGATGAGGACGTTGAAGTTGCTCGCGTGGTGGAATCCGGTTCCGTAGAGCGAGACGACCAGTTGCGGCCCCCCGTTGACGTCGAGCGGGTAAGTGGTGCAGACGCCGGCCGGGGTGCAGCGGAAGGCGTCAGCCGGACCGAGCGGCTGGTTGTTGAGGTCGTAGAAGGTGGCGAGCGCGGCGGCTGGTCCCGCGGGCAAGCCGGTCATGGTGAAGATGCCGGGGGCGACGGTGAAGACTTGGAGGGCGGCGGACGCCACCGCGCCCGAAGAGCCGTTCACAGCGATGGTGACGGCGCCCGGCACGGTGGCGTCCGGAATCGCGAAGTTGATCTGCGTAGGCGAGACGTAGAACAGCGTCGCGGATCGCGATGCGCCGGCGCTGTCGCGCACGGTGATGGTGATTCCTCCGGCGGCGGTATTCGGCGGTGAGACCGAGACGGTGGAACTGGAGAGGCCCGCGCCGAAGAGGGACGCGATCATTCCGGCGGCGAGCCGGGGATCGCCGCTGGCCGCCGATGTTACGGTCAGGTCGGCAACGGCGAGGGTCACAGCGACGGTCGTGGAGGCGGCGCCGGCGGCGATCGTTACGCTTCCGGAGTAAGTCCCCGCCTTAAGGCCCGAAGCGTTGCAGGAGATCGTCAGGGCGCCGGGGGTCGAGCCCGATGCCGGAGCGAGCGTGATCCAATTCGATCCGGCTGTTACCGTACCCGTTGCCGACCATGCTATGCCGGAAGCGGGAGCGGTGCTCGAGACGGCTACCTGTTGCACGCTGCAGGCTCCGCCCGTGGTCAGCGTGAGTGAAACGCTAGTAGGGGATGCGGCGATCGCGGTGCCAGCGGCGATACTCAATGTTACCGGGATGGTAACCGGGGTGTTGGTTGCGAAGGCGGAGGCGATCGACACCGAGCCCGAGTAGTTACCCGTGGCGAGCCCGGCGGAGTTACAGGAAACCGAGATTCCGCCCGGCGTGTTCCCGCCGGGTGTTCCGATGGTGAGCCAGGTTCCGCCCTGCGGGGACTGGACCGCGGCTTGTGCGGAGTAGGGAAGCGCGATGGCGGGGGCGGAACTCAAGATGGAGACACTCCTGGCCGCGCAGACGCCGCCCACCTGCGCGGTCAGCGCGATGGGGGTGGTGTCGATGGAGAGCGCCGCGGTCGCGGTAAGGACCATGGTTACCGGGATATCGATGGCGGCGCTGCTGACAGGCGTGATCCGCACGTTGCCGGTGTAGGTTCCGGGCGGCAGCGATCCCGGAGTGGCGATGACGGCGAGGGCGGCAGGGGTAGCCGGTGCATTCGACGAGACCTGCAACCAGTTACCGCCGGACGTGACCGCGGCGGTGAAGGAAGATGGACTGGCGGCGGTGACGTTCATGGTTTCTTGCGCAGCGGCGGCTCCAGCGCTCAGCGGAAACGAGAGCGATTGCTGATCGGCGCTGACCGGCGTGGGTCCGGTTACGGTGGCCGTCACATGCACGATCCCGACGAAAGGTGAATCGGTATTACCCGAAATCTTGATGCTGCTCAAATAAGTGTCGGGTGTGAGAGTGCTGGCGTCCACATAGACCGTGATGGTGTTGCCTGTCACCGTCGCGGACAGCCAGGAAGCGGGAGGCACGTTGACGGGGCTGTCGTAGGTGATCTGCGAAGGGGGGGAGGCGAAAGTTATGGTGACGGGCTCTGCCAGCTTCTGGCCGGGGACCAGGGTGAACTGCAAGGGGTCGGGCGCGAGGGTTACGTCCACTCCCGGGTAGAGAGTGAAGGTGACCGCGATAGTAACGCTGTTTCCCGGCGAGGCGGAAATGGTGACGGTTCCGGTGAACGACGCGGGAAGAGAGGATGGCGGGGGCACAGCGCTGGGATCGCCGGTGACAGTTACGTTAACCGGATTGCCGCCGCCAGTTATGGTCTGAGCGGAAAGTGCCGCGCTGAGCCAATGGTTGCCATCGCTGGTTAACGAGGTGACGGAGAGACCGGCGCTGCCTGTGCCGGTTGCCCGCACCTGGGGAAAGGTAATGGTCTTCTTCTGTTGGACAGTCCAGATTTCGAGGGCCGGTGGAGAAACGGAGATGTTTAGTCCCGTGCCCCCAGTGCCGCCACCGCCCGCCTGCACGGTGAACGTGACCTCGATGGGGACCGGCGTGGTGCCGTTGGCGGCGGTCAACTGAATCGTGCCGTTGTACGTGCCGGTGGCAAGAGAACCGGGAGTAGCGGTAATGGTGAGGATGGAGGGCGTGACGGTGGCGCTCTGCGTGACCTGGAGCCAGTTGTTTCCCTGAGTCACGGTTGTCGTGAAGGCCAGACTGCTGCCGTCCGTGGAGAAGACGGTAGTGAGACCCTGCAAGACGGAGGGAGTGGAGAAGGACATCAAGGTGGCGGTGGGCTGAAGCGCGGCAAGTCCGGGGACGATGGCGATGATGCTCAGCGTGGCGGGGTTGCAGGCGGCACCCGAGACGCAGTGAACCGTGACGGTGCCAACATAGCTGCCGGAGTTCAGGGCAGCCGCACTCACGATGAAATTAAACGCGGCTCCGGTAGCACCGGCAGTGAGCGAACCGCGATCCACCGAGAGCCAGTTGCCACCGGATTGCGTGGACGCGGCGATCGAGACTCCCACGCTGGACGCGCCGGACACGCTTACGGTCACGGCTACGGAGCGGGTGGCGCCAGAGGGAAGCGTCACCGTCTCGCTGTTGGCACTCAGGGAAAGGGTGGCGGCCTGAACTAAGACCGGAGACACGAAAAAAAAGAATGCCAAAGCTGGCCCGGCGGCTGCTCTCATTTTCCTCTCCAGACGGAGTAGATGTTTAGGTCACCATATCATATCCGGCGGTTGTGTACCGGATTCGCTACCGGCAAACACCGTTCCACCCCGCACGGCCAAATAAATGCGCACGCAGGAAGGCCGTCCGGCGCCCCGGCGAAGAAGTAAGCGATCCAAGGCTACCGGGGGAAGTTCGGGTCCTCCTTGAGTTCCACGCCCAAGGCCGGCTTCCGGATAGCCACGCCGATTGGGCGCGGGAGGTTGCGAAACCCCAGGGAGTTGGCTTTCTCGATCTGCACGAGTGGGTCGCTGAGCGCTATGATTCTATGGGCGAAGACTCTGTGACCGGCTTGTTCGCCGACCGGCGTGTGCATACTACCCGGGCCGGGTGGAACTCAACGCCGCGTGCGTCATCGCGGCGCTTCACAGGTTGACGGAGAATCCCGGGGCGAAATTTGAGCGGGCAACTCCGGTGGCGGTTTGGTAGGAGAACCATGACTCGATACATTCTTTGCGCCGCGATCATGCTGAGCGCGCTGATCCGGCCTACACAGGCGATGACCAATGAGGAGCGCCGCCAGTACCTGGAGAAACTGCTCCAGACTCTGCCGGATGTTCCGTCGTTCAAGCAGTGGCTCGAAAAGAGCGGCGAAATACCGCCCGACTTCGATGCCTTCCCGAAAATCAACGGTCTGCCGGACCCACTGAAGTTTCTCGATGGGAGGCCGGTTCGGACGGCGGTGGAATGGAAAGCGCGCCGTACCGAGATCAGGCAATCCCTGGAGAAGTACGACACCGGCTCGTTCCCGCCAAAACCCAAGCTCGATCGTGCGGTCGTGCTTGACGAAACGCCCGGCAAGGGATACCTGATCCGCAACGTGCGGCTGGAATTCGGCCCACAGAGCAAGGGAACCATGCGCGTGCAGGTGATGATACCCGACGGCAAGGGGCCTTTTCCCGTGCTGATCAGTCCGAACCTGACCGGCTGGGGAGCGTCGCTGCTGCGGCGCGGGTACATCTCTTGCGGATACGCCGGCAATGACGGCATGGATGACGCCGCGGCGCTGGCGCCGCTCTATCCCGACTATGACTTTGCAGCGCTACCTCGCCGGGCTTGGGCCGCGGGAATGGTGCTGGACTACCTGGAGACGTTGCCCCAGGTGGATACGAAGCACATCGGTATGTTTGGGTACTCCCGCGATGGCAAAATGGCCACGATCGCCGGCGCCATCGATGAACGCATCGCCGCACTGATTGCCGGAAGCACGGGCGTGGGCGGTATCCTGCCTTGGCGCCTGTCCGGCGAGCATAATGCGGGCGAAGGGATCGAGAGCACCACGCGACAGTTCCCGACGTGGTTTGTCCCGCGGCTGCGCTTCTTCTCCGGCCGCGAGGACCGCCTGCCGGTCGATGGCAATCTGCTGGTGGCGATGATGGCGCCGCGGGCGGTTCTGATGGAATACGGATTGAATGACGAAGTGTCGAACTCATGGGGCAGCGAGCAGACGTACCATTCCGCTTTGAAAGCCTACAAGTTGTTGGGTCAGCCCGAGCGTCTGGGCCTCTTGCGCGTCCCGGGCTTTCACGGCGCCAATGACCAGGAGGCGTGCCTGGACTGGCTGGATATTCAGTTCGGCCGCTCCACCCGCACCTGGACCAACAATCTACTTTTCCCGTGGGATTTCGATAAGTGGCGTGAGAAAAGCAAGGAAGGCGTCGATCTGAACCGCTATCCGCGGCACAATTCGGGCGACATCCTGTCCGGTGGCATCGCTTCGGCGGCGGACTGGGAGAAGAAGGCCGCCGCCATCCGCAAGTCCGTAGAGTGGGCACTTGGCGATGAGCCGCCGATGATGCCCCCCGGAGCCGGCCGCGGCGCATTGGGAGGAAGAGGCACCGCTGGAAGAGGCGCACCGGGCGGCGTGGCCGGTGGAAGAGGGGCTCCGGCGCCAGGGGGACGTGGTGCAGCCGGAAACCCGGGGCAAGTGACGCCCGATCTGGTGAATTGGGTCATCCAACGGGGAGGGAACTCATTCGGCTGGCTGGAGCCGCAGAAGAGCCAGACAACCTCCCGCAGCGTGAGCTTCGGATTCAACGTCAGAGGCGATCTCTACTATCCGGCCGGAACTCCCGGGAACGCCAGGCTTCCGGTGGTGATCTGGCTGCACGGCTACAGCTACCAGCTCGGCTACATGTGGGTCTACCGTAACGATCTGCATCCCATCCTGGCGCTGGTGAAGGCGGGCTATGCCGTGCTGGCTTTTGACCAGAGCGGCTTCGGAAGCAGGATGAGCGAGACCGGGCCGTTCTATGACCGTTACCCGCATTGGTCGCACATGGGCCGGATGGTGGAAGACACGCGTGCCGCCATCGACGCACTGGAAAAGGACAGCATGGTCGATCCCGAGCGGATCTACCTGTTCGGCTACTCCATGGGCGGGACTGTCGGCCTGTACACCGCCGCGCTCGATTCGCGAGTGAAAGGAGTTGTGTCGATTTGCGGTTTCACGCCGATGCGCACCGATACCGCAGACCGGGGAACTGGTGGAGTGGCGCGTTATAGCCACGAACGTGGATTGATTCCGCGCCTCGGCTTCTTCGCCGGCCACGAAGACCGGATTCCATACGATTTCCATGAGTTGCTGGGAACCATCGCACCGCGGCCGGCGCTCGTGATCCAGCCACAGTTCGATCGCGACGCGACCCCGGCCGACGTTCACGCAGCCGTCGATCAGGCAAGGAAGGTATACGCGTTATACGGCGCCGCCGACAAGTTGGCGCTGCATGAGCCGTGGGATTATAACCGCCTTCCCGACGCCACGCAGGATTGGATCATCCAATGGATCAGCAAGAACCTGCAGGCACCCGGGGGGCGGTGAGCCGCGCGTTCCGGGCCTCGGCTAACCGCCAGAGGCTGGGTTGCCGCCCACTCTTCATGCTTTCTGTCGACGCGCCGCCACGAAGCCTGGTTGCAATCGAGGCGATTTGAACGGTCCGGAATCCCGCTACAACGTCGGGCGCGATCCAGTACAGTTCCCGAGTTGCAAAACTTGCGGGATCAGGTCTCCCGCATGGCGGCTACTTTAGAACTCAGTGTGCCCGGTGCCGGCGATCTTGGCGCCGAATACCGCCGAACCGAGCCCATTCACGTCGCCTGATTCCAGGGGGGAAACGGCCAAAGCCGTAATCGCGAACCGCGCCGCCGTCGTTGAGGGTGCCGTCGACCACAAAGCCGACTACCTTGGCGGCCCCGTCGACGATCACCGAGACGTGCTGCCAGACGTTGACGCGCAGCGTCCCGGGATGGATGCCGGGATCGGAATCCCGGGCAAACGACTGCTTCCCATCGTTGAGGGCCAACTGAAGGGTCGAACGATCGGAAATCAGGAGGGCGATGCCTTTCTTGTTCTGGCGGGCGTCGAGCACGATCTGTCCGGGGCTGAGTTCGCGCAGGTTCCTTGCGGTCGTTCCGCTGTCGCTGCTGAAGAGTGCGGAGGACCCCTTCGCAGTAAACATACGCAGGGAGTTCGAAAAGTGTAAACCGAGATACGAAACGCGTTAACCGAGTGCGGGCACTCTCTGGAGAAACGGAGAAGCGGAGAATAGGATCGTCTGGAAATGTATGCAGGAATTGGGGATATCTTGCGAGGCGGAAGGAGCCGATGGCGTCAACCCAAAAGGGCATCGCCGTTCGTATGGACAGAAATTTGGCTCCCCAAGTGCAACTCTGTTCCGAAGGGGCGTTTGGAGAACCGGAATGGGGCAACAATCTCCGTACTGTTAACCGGACGGGGAGTTTCGGAGATCCGGCCTGGGATCAGCGGCGTGGCAATTTGGCTTCCCGCCAAACTCTGCACAAAACGACCTCTACACATCGCAAG
>Ga0182030_10004197_pt1 | contig 30730 bp, 29 predicted proteins | sample 812S3MmetaG_FD_121299 | JGI IMG/M metagenome (GOLD analysis project Ga0182030, IMG submission 121299) | Permafrost microbial communities from Stordalen Mire, Sweden - 812S3M metaG (Illumina Assembly) | ecosystem: Environmental > Terrestrial > Soil > Wetlands > Permafrost | place: Sweden...
CAAGGTCGCCCAGATCAAGAACTTCTACGAGACGGCGGTCAGCCAGCCGCCCATCCCGGGCACCGTGCTGCTCTTCACGGCCGACACGCTGCGCTTCGAGCCCGTGAGGCCGTTCACCAACGTCGGCAACCTCGAGGAGCCGAAGAGCAAGTACCTCATCATCGACGGCCAGCACCGCCTCGCCGCGCTCCACTTCTACATGAAGCAGCGCCCCTCGGAGGCCAAGACGCTCCACGTGCCGTGCGTCATCTTCGACGGCAAGAGCGAGGACTTCGCGACGGAGATGTTCGTCATCATCAACTCGACGCCGACGCGCATCAACAAGAGCCACCTCGTCGACCTCTACGAGAAGGTCTCGTGGGCGGCCCCGGACAAGAAGTTCGCCGCGCAGGTGACCGAGAAGCTCTACAGCGAGGGCGATAGCCCGCTCCGGTACAAGATCAACCGCCTCGGCGGCCGCTCGAAGCAGGAGAAGTGGATCCTCCAGGCGGAGCTCTTCAACGAGATCCACCGCTGGGCGACGATGGACTGGCGCCGCATCGAGAAGAAGAACCCGAAGCGCGAGGTCGACCGCTACTACGCGATCGTGCGCGACTTCTTCAAGGCCGCGGAGAAGGTGTGGGGCACGGCGTGGGGCAACGCGGCGTTCATGGTGACGCGTCCGGTGACCATCAAGGCGATGCTCCGCGTGTGCGGTGACCTGGCGCACCTGGACGACGAGCCGCTCGAGGGCCGCATCGGGCGATGGCAGCGCAAGCTGTCGCCGTGGGCAGAGATGACGAAGAGCTTCCGCGCCGAGGGGTTCTACGAGAGGTTCCCGGCCAAGGGGCAGATCGAGCGAGTCGGGCGGATCCATCGCGACCTGGGACGGGCAGCAGGGATCGACGCGAGGAAGCGGAAGGGCGAAGAGGCGGAGTAAGGCGTGGAGTGGCGGGCGGCGCGGCACATCGGGGCCGCGCTGGTCCTCGCGGCGTGCAATGCGCCGTTCCGACCGGTCACGCCTCCGACGGCGTGGCAGAGGGGCACCGGGGTTCGTCTCGATGCGATACGGGTGGGGCCGCTGGTCGCTGCGCAGCGGGAGACTGCGGGCGGAATGCAGCTCTGGGTCACGACCCACGCGCCGGAGCGCACGCGGATCGTGCGGGTGCGGCTCACGCGGGTGACGCGGCGGCCCTGCTCGGGCGGCGCGGCCGCGCTCTCGGTGCAAGTGGACGGCGGGACGGAGGTGCCTCTGCCCGTGCCGGTGGAGGGCCACCACGCCCTCGTGGTCGCGTTCCTGTCGACGCCCGAGGAGGCGCTCGAGGGCCCGACGGCGCTCGATGTCGTCGTCGAGCAGGACGAGCACCTGACGTGCGTGCGTACGGAGCTCGGCCCGGCGCACGACTGGCAACGACCGCAGCTGGCGCTGGAGGTGGAGCTGAGCGGCGGCGCCCCGCTGCGACCGCTCGGGGACCTGGGCACGCCGTGGATGATCGAAGAGCGAGTCGGCGCGCTGCTCGGCCCGATCGACGTGAGCGCGGGATTGCGCCTGGGCGTGGCCGCGTGTGGCGAGTGTGAGAACGGCGATGCGGTCCTCGTCGGCCCGTCGGCCGCCGCGACGCTGTTCCCATTCACCGCGCGCCCGCTGGCGCTGGGCATCACGTTCTCCTACGCGTCGCTGCTCGAGACGCTCCGCTACCCGACGGACCCTTCGGGCTCGGTCCCGCGCGTGGGCGAGTGGTACCAGGTGCCCGGCGTCGCCCTGCAGCTCGACTGGCTTGCCCCGCCTCGCAACAGCCACGTGCGCCTCCGCGGTCGCGACTTCAGCGAATGGGGCGTCGAGGTCTTCCAGCAGCTGTGGATCCCGACGATGCACGCGGAGCGCCCGACGACGGTCATCGGGCTCGGCCTCGTGAGCCGCATCGCGCTCTAGCGCTCACGCGGCGATGCGCATCAACGGCCCCGCGACCCACGTCGGCGGCGGGGTCCCGAGCACGTCGGCGTAGTCGACGAGGTGAAGCTCGACGATCTCGCCGCGTAGAGGCGTCCCCCGGCGGAGAGCGTGCGCCAGCACGGGCCCCGTGTCGCGGAAGTCGCTTCGCACCAGGTCCGCCAGCTGCTGGAACGCGACCCACTTGCCGTCCATCAGCATGTCGAGCTGCTTCTGGATGCTGAAACGGGCAAAGGTGAGCGTCGTCGCCTCGTGCTCACCGCGTCGCGTGTGCTCCGGCGTGCCGTAGCCGGCGCCGTGATGCATCGGGTCGGTCGTCGCGACGACGGGCATGCGCTCCGCGAGGCGCACGACGTCGTCCAGGCCCGGGAGCCGCGTCAGCTCGTCGCCGACCAGGAACGGATAGCGCGCGACGACGCGGGGCGGCTTCCTTCCTTCGCGCGCCGACTCGAACGCCAGCAGCACCTGGAAGCCGTCGAGCGAGAACTCCTCCGCGCACACCGCGTCCTCCCCCGCGTGCACCCGTCGCAACGCCCCGCGCGCGATGGGATCGCCGGCCCGCGCGCGCTTCACGCGCTTCGCGTCGGCTTCCCGCGCCCCGTGAAGCACGCCCAGCGCGAGCACCTCGTCCGCCCCCGAGCGCACGACGGCGCGCGCCACCGCGGCCGTCAGGTGCCCGGTCACCGTCATCTTCGTGTGCGGGAAGATCAGCGCCTCCCCTTGTCGGAGCTCCACGACCGGAGCGCGCTCCAGCCGCTCCGCGAGCCCCGCGTCGCCGAGGCTGGCCCGCTCTCGCGCGTAGAAGTCCTTCCACTCGACCGCCGACTTCACCGGAGCATGGTACCGCAGGCGGCTCGTTTACCGTGTGACCGTCACCTCGCGCGTGCCGTGCTCCTCCCCGTCGCGGAGCAGCGTGACGCGCACCTTCTCCAGCCCGGCCTTCGCGACGATGCGCACCCGGACCGCCCCGTCGCCCGGGATCGCCGGCAGCACCACGTTGGCGCGGTTCCACGTGGCCGCGAGCTCGGGCTTCGCGAGCGAGGCACGCCAGGGCCACGGCGTGGTCGCCACCGGCAGCGGCTCGATGGCGACGCGCCACGCGCCGGGCAGGTCGGCGTAGCGGTGGGGCTCCGTCCCGGGATACGGCACCATCATCTCGAAGGTCGCGCCGTCGTCGTAGGTCGGCCCTTCCTCGCGGGTCACCGGCGTCTGCGTCGGCGCGTGCGGCGGCGCGTGGACGCGCACCTCCACGAGGACCACGTCCCCGACCGCCTTCGCGCTGGCGTCCAGGATGTGCGGCTCCTCCGCGGGCGCGACCACCCGTCCACTCGCGTCGAGGCGGAGCGACGCGTCCCCGCACGGCGTCTTGTCGCCGTCTTCGGCGAGGGTCGAGCACGCGGCGCACTCGCACCCGTCGCACACGGGGAGCTCCGCGTCGCCCACGAGGCCGCGCCGCGCCCGGAGCCACTGCTCCAGCGTGATCTCCCGGGGCGAGCCCGGGTCGCTCGCGAGCCACGCCTCGTGGAAGTCCGCCGCATCGCTCTCCCCGAGGAAGCGCACGTGCCAGGGTTCGTTCTTGTAGCCCGTCTTCGGGTCGATCGGCACCGGATGGTCCCAGCGCTGGGCGCACCGCGAGCCGTCCTTCCGGTCGTCGGGGTCGATGGGATACGAGACGACGAAGCCGTGGCGCCACGCGCTGTCGTCGAGCCACCGCCCTGCCTGCGTGCAACCGAAGCCGTCGCGGAAGACGGGCCCCTGGAAGGCCCAGTCGTTCGTGAACATGTCGACCGTCGTCCCGAGCTGGTGCTGACTGTGGCCTGGGAGGGCGCTCTGCGTCGTTGCCTCGCAGAATCCCGCGTGCGCCTTCTGCGCCCATCCCCCGAATACCCAGCACTGCGTCCCGAAGGCGCGGAACGCCGACTCGACCCGCCCCTGCATCCCCTCGAGGCGCATCGCGTCGAGCATGTGCCGCATCGCCACCGCCGCATCCCGGCGGAGGCACGCGTGGGCGCTCTCGCACTCCCAGGCTTGCCGGGGCGACAGATCGTGCAGGTCGACGAGATCGCCCGGCGCGTAGCCGGGAGCCAGCACTCCCGTGGGCGACCTGTTCACGAGCGCCAGCAGATCGTCGCCGTCGACGAAGGAGACGCGCGTATCCGCCACGGCGAGGAACGACCGGAAGCCGCCCCCCGGCAGCACGATGGGACACGAGTACTTCGGAACCGGCGTCGCCGGGCCGAAGGGCCACGGATTCGCGCTCGCGCTCGCGCTCGGCATCGTCGTCGCCGGGAGGGTCGGCGTGGTGGTCGTCGACGCGGACGCGGACATGGCCGTGGTCCCGCTGGACCCCGCGTCCGTGCCGCCCTCCGCCTGTCCCGCAGACCGCTCCCCCCGGTGGCAACCCATCGCCGCCGCCGCCACCACGACCATCACCGCTCCGCACCCTCTCACCACTCGAACTGATACCGCGCCGCATCGTTCCCGCGCACGTTCACCGTCATCCTCCGCTCGGTCAGGCGCACCACCGCGTGCGCCGCCGCCGCCCTCCCCGGCGCGTCGTCGTCCAGGTTCTCGATCAGGCTCTGCACCGTGACGTACGGAATCCCCGCGATGACGTCCAGGTGGTTCCAGTGGAGGTGCCCGTTGAACACTGCCTTCACGCGCCCGCTTTCCTCGAAGGCCCGCCGCAGCTCCGCCCGCTCCTTCACCAGCGCGAGGTGCGCCCGCCCCGGCCACCACCGCGAGTCTTCCACGTCCTGCTCGCTCGCGGAGTGATGCATCAGCACCACCACCGGCAGCCGCGTCGCCGCTAGCTCCGCCCGGAGCCAGTCGAGCTGCGTGTCCGGCACGCGGATCTCCACGCCTTGCTTCTCGATGGTGTGCAGCACGACGAAGTGCCACCCCTTCGCGTCGAACCCGTAATAGAGGGGCCCGGTGCGCTGCCAGAAGCGACTCAGGTCCTCGCGGTTCATGTAGATGAGGTCGTGGTTGCCGGCCACGTTGACGAGCGGCGCGCGCGCCGTGCGAAGGATGGCCTGGCACTCGCCGTAGCGCGCCAGGTCCGCCTCGCGCGACTCGTCCTCGATGTCGTCGCCCAGGTTGACGACGAGGTCCGGCTTCACGTCGTCGTTCATCGCCCGTACGAAGTCGCGCGTCAGGTCGCCAGCCTGGTGTGTCAGCTTGCGAAGCTTGCCTTCCCACCGCGCCTCGGGTCCGAAGTGGAGGTCGGTGACGATCCCGATCGTGAGCTCGCCCGTCATGGGCCTATGATACTCGTCACCCATGCGGCCCATCGTCATCGGCGCAGGCCGGGGCAGTCGCCTCGGTCCCGAGACCGACGAAATCCCGAAGGCGCTCGTCCCCGTGATGGGACGCCCGATGCTCGAGTGGATCCTCGAGGCCCTCGCCGCCGCCGGTTTCACGCGGAAAGACGTGGTGTACATCTGCGGCTACAAGGCCGAGGTCGTCCGCGCCCGCTACCCGGAGTTCACGTTCGTGGAGAATCGCGACTGGGAGAAGAACAACATCCTGGCCTCGCTCCTCTGCGCGCGCGAGCACCTCGCCGCCGGCTTCGTGTCGAGCTACGCCGACATCGTCTACCGGGGCTCGGCGGTGAAGAAGGTCGTCGCCTCGCCGCACGACAAGGTCCTCGTCTGCGACACCGACTGGCGTCGGCGCTACGTCGCGCGCACGCAGCACCCCGAGAGCGACGCCGAGAAGATGCGCGCAGAAGGGGACCGCATCGTCGAGCTGTCCCGCCGCATCCCGTCCGACACGGCCAGCGGGGAGTTCATCGGCGTGACCAAGTTCACCGCCGACGGCGCCCGCGAGATGGTCGCCGGCTTCGACCAGGCCCGCGCCGAGTGGGCGGGCAAGACGTGGCGCGAGGGGCGCACGTTCGAGCGCGCCTACCTCATCGATCTCTTCCAGGAGATGCTCGAGCGCGGCTCGGCCTTCCACCGCGTCGACACCCACGGCGGCTACATGGAGATCGACACCCAGCAAGATCTGGCCAGCGCCGAGACGTGGTGGCGCGAGTCGACGCCCGAGGTCGTGTGAATCACACGACACGGCCTCCCGAAGGTCGGCCAGTAGCGGGCGAGTGAGATGCCCGACATCGAGGTCCTCCTCGACGGCGTGAGCAAGCGCTTCGCCCCGGCGAAGCGTGGGGACCCCGCCCCCCCGGCCCTGCACGGCATCACGCTGAGCGTGGCACGCGGGGAGCTCGTCGTCGTCGTCGGTCCGAGCGGCTGCGGCAAGTCGACGACACTCCGCATCGTGGCGGGCCTGGAGGAGCCGGACGCCGGGACGGTCACGATCGCCGGTCGCTCCATGAACGGCGTCCCTCCGCAGGACCGCGACGTCGCCATGGTCTTCCAGGGGTACGCGCTCTACCCGCAGATGACGGCCCGCGAGATCATGGAGTTCCCTCTCAAGATGCGCGGCATGCCCCGCGCCGAACGCGCTCGCGCCGTGGACGAGGCGGCGGAGCTCCTCCGCATCGAGAAGCTCCTCGACCGTCGACCCGGGGAGCTCTCCGGCGGCGAGCGGCAGCGGGTCGCCATGGGCCGCGCCATCGTGCGAAAGCCGCGTGTCTTTCTCTTCGACGAGCCTCTGTCGAACCTCGACGCGTCGCTGCGCGGGGACATTCGCCTCGAGATCGGCCAGCTCGTGCGACGCCTCGGAGCGACGGCGCTCTACGTCACGCACGACCACGTCGAGGCCATGACCCTCGCCGACCGCATCGCCGTCATGCGGAGCGGACGCCTGCTCCAGATGGCGACGCCCCGCGAGGTGTACGAGCGTCCCGCGACGTCGTTCGTCGGCGCGTTCCTCGGTTCTCCTCGCATGAACCTCCTTCCCGCGCACGTCGACGGCGACGTCCTCGTGGCCGGTCGGTTCCGTCTGCCGAAGCCGAGGGGCGTGCTTCCGGCTCGGCTCGAGGTCGGCGTCCGCCCGGAGCACGTGTCGCTCGTCGAGGGGAGCGAGCCGGAGTCCGGCGGGGAGCCAGGGGAGATCCTCGCCGTCGAGCCGCTGGGTGCGGAGACTCACGTGCTCGTGAAGGTCGGCGACCTGGAGCTCCGCGCGCAGTCCCGCGGCTTCGACACCCGTCGCCCGGGTGACGCCGTCCGCGTGAAGCTCGATGTGGCGCACGTCCTCGTCTTCGACGCCGACGGAGAGGGCGAGCGCGTGCCATGAGAGGATGCCCTCGGTGAGCCTCGACCTCGACATCGCCGTTCCCGACGCCGACGAAGTCCTCCGTTTCGGCGCCATCGCCGCCCGCTCGCTCGGCGTCCCCCCGGAGCGCGCATTCGTGTGGATGGAGCGCGTCGGCGCACGCAACGTCCGCGTCGTCCGCCGCGGCGCGGAGGTCGTCGCCGGGCTCGCCGTCTTGCCGATGGGTCACTGGTTCGGGGGCCGCGCGGTCCCGTGCACCGGCATCAGCGCCGTCGCCGTCGCCACCGAGCACCGCTCGCGCGGGATCGCCGGCGAGATGATGCGCACGGCGCTCGAAGAGGCGCGACGCGACGGCGTTCCCCTGTCGAGCCTCTACCCGGCGACGTTCCCCGTGTATCGCGCCGCCGGCTACGAGACCGCCGGCAGCCGCTTCGTCTATCGCGTCCCGCTCGGCAACATCGGCTCCGGCAGCCGCGAGCCGGACGTGAGCGACGTGACCGACGCGATCCGGGAGGGCCACGCCACGCTGCGTGGTCTCTACGACGCCCGCGCGCGCACCCTCGCCAGCGCCATCGACCGCACCGGGTACTTCTGGACCCGCATCTTCGAGTCCTTCGGCGAAGAGGCTCGCGCCTACCTCGTCACCGGCGAGGCCGGTCCCGAGGGCTACGTCGTCCTCTCGTACCGGCCGACCGCCGGTCCGCTCGCGCCCAACGATCTCTCCGTGCGCGACGTCGTGGCACGCACCCCGGGCGCCGCGCGGCGCATCCTCCGCCTCCTCGCCGACCATCGCTCCGTCGCCCGGACGGCGACGCTCGTGGCCGGCCCTGCGGACCCGCTCCTGTCACACCTCCGCGAAGAGCGCGTCGAGACGGCGGAGGTGCAGCGCTGGATGCTGCGCATCGTGGACGTGCGGGGCGCCCTCGAGCGCCGCGGCTGGTCTCCCCACGTTCGCGGGGAGGTCCAGCTCGACGTGCGCGACGAGCTTCTCCCGGACAACGCGCGCCGCTCGGTGCTCGAGGTGTCCGGCGGACGGGCCCAGGTGCGTGAGGGTGGAAGCGGCGCCGTCGTGCTCGACGTGCGGGGCCTCGCGTCGCTCTACTCGGGCTTCCCGCCCGCCGAGGAGCTGCGCGTCGCCGGGCTCTGCGAGGGAAGCGACGCCGACCTCGCGAAGGCGAGCGCCCTCTTCGCCGGACCGACGCCCTGGCTCGCGGACTTCTTCTGAGCCACGTCACCGGGGCGCGTTCTCCGCGAGGAGGCTCGTCGCTCCGCCGTTCCTCAGCGCCATCACCGTCACCGCGTTCGACCCATCGGCGTCCGAGAGGCGGAGCACCTCCCTCCGGCTGAGCGCGAGCCGCTTCCCCTCGCCGAGCCACGCGACGTGCTCCGGCGCGAACCCCGCCTTCCACGACGCCACGACGGCGTGTCCCTCGACGCTCCACACGCTCACGTCGCCGCCCCTCGTCACGGCCGCCACGCGGTCTCCCGAGAGCGCGAGCATCTCCGTCTCCCGATCGTCCCGCAGCTTCAGCATGACCGGCGGCTCCTTCGACGCGAGCTTGACCACCTGCAACCCCTCGGGCGTGTCGATCGCGGCGCGCGCTCCGTCGGCGTCCATCGCGGCGCTGAGGGCCGCGCTCACGGGGACCTTCCACACCCGGCTCGTGTCCGCATCGAAGACCACCGCGTCGCCGTGCACGACGAGCAGACGATGCGCCCGTGCGCTCCACTCGGCGTCGTAGCCGCCGTAGCCGTGATCGACGAACCGGTGCGCCTTCGTCGCCGGGTCGTCGACGTAGAGCGCCCACGAAGGCACCATCAGGGGGTTCCCCTGGCGATCGGCGCGGACAACCCTCCACGAGCCGTCGGGGCTCCACCCCGGCTCGAGCGCCTCGGCCGGCAGGTCGACCACCGTCGCGGTGTCCCCCGCGACGCGCACGGCCTGGGACCGCCCGTCCGCGCGCGGGACCATCGGGGCCATCAGCGCGCCGTCCGGTGCCTGGTAGAGCCGCTCGAACCACGCCGTCGTGGCGCTGGGCAGCACGTGCGTCGTGGCCGTCGGCGCGTCGAGGAGCTCGAGGCCGCCCGCCTCCGACGTCACGGCGAGGTGCGCGCCCACGGTCGACCACGTCCCCCGCGCCGTGCCCTGGCGTCGCCACACCTCCTTCCACGTGCCCGCCGCGAAGACGACGAGGCTCGGCGCGTGCCCGTCCTCTCCCCGCGCCGACAGGTAGAGGCCGTCGGCGCTCCAGCGCGGGTCGACCATGCCCCGCAGGTGCAGCACGACCTTCCTCGTGGCCAGGTCCACGACGTCCACCGACGGCGTGCGCGTGTCGGCGGCGCTGGTCGCCTTCCACGCGCCGTCGGGGGAGAGCGTCGCGTTCCGGTCGCGGATCACCGGGGGCGTCGTGCGGCCGTGCATCTCCGGCACCATCCCGTCGGCCCCCCAGGTCACCTCGCCGCCCGGCGTCCAGTCCTTCGGCAGCATCGCGCCGCGCGTGCCGTCCGCGTAGAACGTGACCAGCAGTCCGTTCTCCAGGTGCGCGAGGAAGACGTCGCGCGTCGGCGACGGCCACACCTCGCACGCCGCGAGGCGCGCCGTGACCCGACCCGCCGCGGCGTCGACGATCGACGTCTCGCACGAGCGACCCGAGATGGCGAGCGCGCCGCCCGCGCCGCCCCAGCGCACGTCGTTGCCCGGGGGAATCACCTGGAGGACCGGCGGGGCCCCGGGAGCCGGCGTCACCCACGGCGCGCCGGCCACCGGCGCGCCGCCCGCCTCGACGGGGGCCACGACGCCCGGGCGGGTCCCCTGAGGGACGGCGCACGCGACCATGACGAGAGCAGCGGCGGGGAGGAGCAGCGGGGATGTGCGCATGGCCTCCTCCCCATCGGTCGAACGCCCCGGAGTGTGACTGAGGTATCGTCTCGACGTGCTCGCGCGCCGCGATCTCCTCCGCGCCTGCGCCGCCTGGGCCGCCCTCCCCGTCGCCGCCGCGGGGTGCGGCCATCGCGCCCGGCCCGAGTACCGCGACGGCCGTGTCGTCGTCACCTTCTGGTACGCGTACGGCGATCTCGTCCGCAAGGTCATGCTCGACCTCGTCGCGCGCTACAACGCCAGCCAGTCGCGCGTCTTCGTCGAGGCCGTCCACCAGGGCGATTACTACGAGTGCCTCGCGAAGCTCCGCACGGCCCTCGCCGCCGGCGCCGCGCCGACGCTGTCCCACGTCGTCTGCGAGGTCATCCCGTACCTCGCGCGCGCCGGCGTCCTCGAGGACCTCGGCGGCTACGAGGGCGCGCGCGTCCTCCCCTTCGTGCCCGCCCTCGAGCAGCGCGGCACCTTTGCCGAGAGCGACACCGACGGCCACGCCCAGCCGCTCGTCGCCATCCCCTTCAACCGCTCGACGCCCATCGCCTTTCTCAACGCGCGCATGCTCGACGAGGCGCACCTCGCCCCGCCGCGCACGTGGGACGAGCTCCTCGACTCCGCGCGCACCCTCACGCGCCGCGCCGCCAACGGCGAGACGCGCTGGGGCTTCGAGGTGCCCATCTCGTGGTGGTACTGGGTCGCCATGGTGGGGCAGGCGGGCGGTCGCCTCGTCGAGCCGGATGGCCGCGTGTCCCTCGGTGACGGCGCGGGCGAGAAGGCGCTCCGCTTCTGGCAGCGCCTCGTGCGTGACGAGCACGTCATGCGCCCTCCGCCCGGGCGCGACTACCAGGCGTGGCAGTCGTCGAACGAGAGCTTCCTCCAGGGGCGCATCGCGATGATGTGGAGCAGCACCGCGTTCGTCCGGTACCTCGAGGACAACGCCCGCTTCCCCGTCCTCGCCGCCCCGCTCCCGCGCGACGTTCGCGCCAGCGTCCCCACCGGCGGGACCATGTTCGTCGTGATGCGCGGCGCGCCCGACGCCGAGAAGCAAGCCGCCTGGGACTTCGTGCGATGGATGTGCGACGCGGAGCAGACCATCACCTGGTCCACGCGCACCGGGTACATGCCCGTCACGCTCCCCGCCGTCGAGGGACTCGTCGACCGCGGCTGGTACGCCAGGCACCCCAACGACCGCGTCGCCTACGACCAGCTCGCCGCCGCCGATCCCTGGCCCTGGGCGCCGGAGCTCTTTCGCGTCGACCGCGACCTCGTCGAGCCGCGCCTCGAGGAAGGCGTGCTCGAAGGGGCGGACGCGCACGCGCTCATGGACGCCGCGCGCGAGGAAGCGGCGAGGCCCGCGTGAGGCCGCGCTCCACGTGGCACCCGTGGGCGATGCTCGGGCCGACGCTCGCGCTCCTCGCCGTCTTCTTCGCGCTCCCCATCGGCGTCGCGGCCTACGAGAGCCTCTTCTCGTGGGACATGCTGACGCCCCCACGCTACGTCGGCACCGCGAACTACGAGGCCCTCGCCGCCCACGGGGAGCTCCTCCGCATCGCGCTCCGCACGCTCGGCTACAGCGTCCTCGTCGTCGCCGGCACGATGACCCTCGGCCTCGGCCTCGCGCTCCTCCTCGATCGCCCCGGGCGCCTCTTCGCCTTCGTTCGCGCCAGCGTCTTCAGCGCGTACGTCGTCAGCTGGGTCGCCGTGGCGCTCCTCTGGATGTGGATCCTCGACGGCAACGCCGGGCCGATCGCGGGCTTCATGCGGTCGCTCGGCCTCGCGCCGGTGTCGTTCCTCGGCGATCCCGGCTGGGCGCTCCCGACGCTGGCCGTCGTCGGCGTGTGGAAGCTCACCGGGTACGCGATGATCGTCTTCCTCGCCGGCCTCCAGGGCGTCCCTCGCTCGCTCCTCGAAGCCGCGGCGCTCGACGGCGCAGGCCCCTGGGCGCGCTTCCGTCACGTGACGCTGCCGCTCCTCGCCCCCACCGCGTCGTTCGTGGCCACGACCAGTCTCGTCACGAGCTTCCAGGCCTTCGACGTGGTCCGCATCATGACGCAGGGAGGGCCGGCGCGCGCGACGGAGCTCTTCGTCTACGCCATCTACGAGCAGATCTTCCTCAACCTGAGCGTCGGCCGCGCGAGCGCGCTCACGGTCGTCTTCTTCGTCTTGCTCCTCGCCGTGGCCGGCCTGCAGCTCCGCGTGTGGCGCGCCCGCGCCGGGGTTTCCCGGTGAGAGAGAGCCGCTCCCGCTACGTCGCCGTCCTCGCGCTCGCGTGCGTCGCCGCCGCGGCGTGGCTCCTCCCGTACGCGTGGATGGTCCTCACGTCGTTCAAGACGCTCCCCGAGATCGTCGCGCACCCCACGGCGCCGCTCCCCGAGCACGTCGACCCGGGCGCCTACCGCGAGGTCTTCGCGACGCTCCCGGTCGCCCGGTACATGGGGATCACCGTCTTCATGGCGGCCGCCATCGCGCTCCTCCAGATCGCGCTCGCCCTCCCCGCCGGCTACGCCCTCGCCAAGCTCCGGTTCGTCGGGCGCGGATTCGCGTTCGGCACCGTGCTCGCGTGCCTCCTCGTCCCGGCGCAGGCCACCTTCGTCCCCGTGTTTCTCCTTTTCGCGAAGGTGCACGTCGTCAACACGATGACGGCGCTCGTCCTCCCGTTCGCGGCCAGCGCGCTCGGCACGTTCCTCGTGCGTCAGGCGCTCGTCAGCGTGCCCGACGAGATGATCGAGGCCGCGCGCATGGACGGCGCCGGGGAGCTCACCATCGTCTACCGGGTCCTCGCGCCGATGCTCAAGCCGACGCTCGTGTCGCTCTTCCTCGTCAGCTTCGTCTTCCACTACAACGACTACTTCTGGCCGCTGGTCATGACGACGGACGACCACGTCCGCACCCTGCCCCTGGGCGTCGCGCTCCTCCGCGAGCAGGGAACGGGCGTCCGCTGGCACATCGTGATGGCGGGCAACGTCGTCCTCTCGCTCCCCGTCCTGACGCTCTTCGCCATCGCGCAGAAGCACCTCGTCCGGGCCGTCAGCGCGCGGACTTGAGAGCGCGACCACTCGGGCAAGGGGCGGTCGTCCGGTTCGCAACCGCGGTCGTGCCCTTCGCTTCCGGGGTCGTCCGGTTCGCAACCGCGGTCGTGCCCTTCGCTTCCGGGGTCGTCCGGTTCGCAACCGCGGTCGTGCCCTTCGCTTCCTCAGTCATGCCGTCCGCAACCGGGGTCCGCTTCCCTCAGCCTGCCGGGACCGTCCAGCCGCCGATGGTGAAGTAGAGGCCGTAGCTCGTCGTCTTGGGCGGGTTGGGATTGCTCACCCCCGCGGACGACTGCGACGCAGTGAGATCGGTCTGGATGCCGGGCCCGAGCCCCACGAAGAAGTGCGGTGCGAGGTGAAGGAGGAGCGGCGCGTAGAGCTGGACGTCGAAGGTGCTTCCGCTGCCGCCCTTGGTCGCCATGTCGGTGTAGATGAGCCCCACCTTCGGCCAGAAGGAGAGAAGGTCGCCGATGGGGATGTTGTAGCCAATCCGAGGGCCGATCCCGAAGGCGTCGACGTCGATCGACGTGGAGCCGCCCGTGGGGCTGGTACTGCCGACGCTCGAGTGGATGTGCGAGTACGAGATCTGGCCACCGACGGAGAGCCCCTGGATGACGAAGTAGTCGGCTGCCGGCGCGAGGATGAACGTCCACGTCGAGCCACCGCCCTCCGTGGTCGACGACCCGGCAAAGCCGAGGTTCATGTCACTGGAGATGGCGAGCGTCCCCGGGCCGCCGAACGTCTGCACGGGGCGAGGGGCGTATCCGCCGTATCCGGGCGGGGGAGGGGGAGGAAGGGGATACTGCGCCACAGCGGCGCTCGTAGCCGTGAAGAGAGTGCTGACCAGCGCGAGGAAGAGCGGCTTTTTGACCTGCATCGAGCCAGCGTGCGCGCGCTCAGCCCACTTTTCAACCCGATGTCCGAAAATCAACAACCCCCGACTCGTAGAGGTCCCTCACGAGGCGCAGGGCTTCCTCGCGGTTCATGCCGGCGATTTCCACCATGGTATCGAGATCGATCGCGCCATCCATCAACGAGAGGAGGAATCCTCCCCGGTGATCCAGCGGTAACCGCTTGAGAAGCTCGACGGACATCACCACCACCGGCACGCCCGTCATCGACCGGGCCCACGCCTCGTCGGTCAACGCGGCGCGCATCTCGGGGCGGGTCAGCAACCGGATGCCCGACTCTTCGGGGACGGCGGAAACCTCGGGGTCGGGTGGCACCGCCTTCACGACGCCGATGCGCCGGTCGGACTCCTTCGCGAACGTCGCCACGTCGAACGCCGGCGGTATGGTCGGCCAGTCGCTCTTGTGGGGCACCACACATCAGTATACGGCCCTCCGGCCCCGGCCGCCTACTGCCGGGCCCCCGGTCTTGCCGCGCCGCGGCACGACGCGGCTTTCCCGGTCGTGTAGCCTCGTTGGCCGCAGGGGACCGCATGGGAGTCGGCGTCGCGTATTACGGCGGTCGCGTCCTCTCGAACGTGGCCATCGTGGCGGTGTTCTGGACGTCGAACGTCGCCGTCGACCTGCAGCAGCAGGTGGGGAGCTTCTACACAGCGATCGCCTCCAGCAGCTACATCGACTGGCTCGAGGAGTACGACACGCTCGGCCTGACGGGGGTCGGCGGGAAGCTCGGGTCGGACCAGCACATCGGGCGCGGGAAGCTCACGGGTGCCTTCACCATCACACCCTCCACGTCCGCCACGACGCTCGACGACGGCGACATCGCCAGCGAGCTCGCCGCGCAGATCGCCGCGGGGAGTCTGCCCGCGCCCACCCTGGACTCCGCCGGCAACGTGAACACGGTCTACATGGTCGAGATCCCGCCGGGGTACACGGTGACGCTGCTCGGCGGAATGAGCTGCACCGACTTCTGCGCGTACCACTCCACCGTGTCGGTCGGCGGCAAGAGCGTCCCATACGCGGTCCTGCCGGACAGTCAGTCCTGTGTCCGAGCCGTGTGCGGTCAGGGGTTCGACGACGAGACCATCCTGCGCTCGCACGAGCTGGCCGAGGCCATCACGGACACCGAGTCGGGCCTCGTGTCGGCTGCGGACATCGCGGCAGGCAAGGACGTCTACCCGATGGCATGGGCGGGCGACGGCGGCACGAAGGGGGAGATCGGCGATCTCTGCTTCCAGGGCTTCGTCGGGGATCACGACGAGGTGGCCGGCTACGAGGTGCAGAAGCTCTGGTCGACCTTCGCCGGGGCATGCGTCGTCGGGGTTCCCATCTGCGTGGCGGGCGTGACGCCGCCGGCCTGTCGCCCGTGCACCGCGTACGACAACGGCGCAGCGTGCAGCGCGCCGACGACGGTGTGCGAGGAGGCGACGGGCACGTGCCGCGCGTGCGAAGGCCTGGAGTGCTCGGCCATGACGGACGCCGGAAGCGGAGCCGACGCCGGCCTGCACGGCGTGTCGGACGCGGATGCCGGCGCGGGCGCGACCGACGCCGGCCCGGGCGAGACACGGGTGCGCGCGGGGTGCGGAGTGACGGGGGCAGGTGCGGCGGGGGTCGACGCGTGGCTCCTGGTGACGGCGCTGGGGTGGACGTGGCGACGGAGGCGCCGAGGTCGTCTCCTCTCCTAGCGCTCGATGGGCAACCCTTCCGCCTCCCACCCGAGCAACCCTCCCTCCAGAAAAGCCACAGGCACCCCCTGCTCGGCGAGCTTCTCGGCCATGTCCTTCGTCTTGTCGCCGGAGCGGCAGTAGAGGACCGGCTGCCCGGTCAGCATGTGAAGCTCCGCCAGCCGCGACTCGATTCCCTCGAGCGGCATGCTCACGGCTCCGGGCAGATGCGCCCGCGCGAAGGCCCCCGCGTCGCGCGTGTCGATGGGCGCCACCGCGCCGCCCGCGAGGAGCTGCGCCAGCTCCGCGGGCTTGATGGCCCCGGCGGCCCGCGGGAGGAACGGTTCCACCATCTCCTGCATCTTCTTCTTGCGGATGGCGCCGACGACGGCGTCCTGGATCCGGCCCTCGGCCACCATCATGAACGTGGGGAGGGTCGTCACGCGGAGCTGCTGGGCGATCACGGGCGACTTGTCGACGTCGATCCTCACCACCTTGGCCTTGCCCTGCATCTCTCGCGCGAAGGCCTCGACCTCCGGGGCGATGGCCTTGGAGGGCTGGCACCAGCTCGCCGTGAACTGCATGAGGACCGGAAGCTCGCTCCGCAGCACTTCCTTCTCGAAGTCGCGCTCCGTCACGAAGGGGATGCCGCTGCCCTTTCCGGGCGCATCCCCGCCCGGTCCCTTGCCGCCCAAGCCGCCCAGAATCGTCATGATGTCGGGATCTATACGCACGCTGCGCGGCGCGTCGAGGGCTGCCGGAGGGGGAGGGGCCGTCAGCGCCTTGGTGTCTCGCGCCGATCGCGGTAAAAAGAAGCAGGCGGCCTGGGACCCAGGGATGACGAACAAGGAACAGCAGGACACCGACCCGTCGACGCCTGGCGCGCTGCGCGGCCTGGCGCCCACGGATCCCACGCCGCAGCCGCTGCCTGCCTCGGTGCATGTGTCGACGGATCCGGGGGTCGGACCCCCGTCTCAGCCGCCGATGGCGTCGGCGAGGCCGGTTCACCGGACGCCGCCGATGGGCATCGTCGTCCCCGCGTCGTCGCAGGTGGGCCCGCAGAAGGACTCGGTCGAGCTGCTGCTCGACGGGATGCAGGGCCCGCAGCCCGAGCGCCCGAAGACCATGCACCAGACCGACGGCCACGCGTCGGCCTCGTATCACGCCGAGCACATGGTTCGCCCGGCGCGCACGTCGCCGGACGAGGTGCCGAAGGTGGTGGTCGAGCGGCCGCTCCAGGCGCCGACGACGAGGATCGACCGCGCCCGGGTGCTGGCGGTGATCGAGGCGGCGGAGGCACGGCGGCGGGCGAACGAGGCGACGGCGGTGCTGCCGCAGCAGATCGCGCCGCGCGTCGTCGTGGCCATCGTGGCGGGGGTGGTGGTCGTGCTAGGGCTCTTCGTGGTGTTCCGGCTGACGCTGGGCAACCACGCGAGCCCGACGGCCGCGACGAATCCCGTCGCGACGAAGCCGGCGGTCGTGGCGGCGGTCGCTCCGCCCACGCCGGTCGCGACGACCGCATCGACGCCGACCGCCGCGACCGCGGAGCCTGCCGCGTCACCGGCCCCGACGGACACCGCGACCGCGGCGCCCCGTCCCACGGCGACGGCGGCATGGACGACGAGCCCCGCGAGCGCGAAGCCGAAGAACCCGCGTACGGCGCCGGCGGCGGCGACCGGCAGCGGCGACCTCGGCGAGTTCAAGACGAACTTCCACTAGGCCGTCCGTCACCCCCCGGCGCCTCCGCCGAGGTCCGAGCTCACGCCGCGGAGCTTCGGGTCGAGCGCGTCGCGCGCGGCTTCGCCGACGAGGTTGAGCGAGACGAGCGTGGCCAGGAGCGCGACGCCTGGGAACACGATGAGCCACCACGCCCCCATGCTGGCGCGCGCCTCGCCCATCGACTCGCCCCACGAGGCCATCGTGTCCGGGGAGCCGACCCGGAGGAAGTCGACCGCCGCCTCGAGCAGGACGACCGACGCCACCCCGAAGGCCGCGGCGACGAGCGCCGGGCCGATGGCGTTCGGCATCACGTGGCGCAGCAGCACGCGCGCCGGAGAGGCCCCGAGAGCGCGCGCTGCCGTGGCGTAGTCCTCGCTGAGGCCGCGGAGCACCTCGGCGCGAACGAGCCGGGCCAGCTCGGTCCAGCGCGTGAGGGCGATGGTCCAGAGGAGCGTCGCCGTCGTCGCGTGCGGAACGAGGGCGCCGACGACGAGCACGAGCACCAGCGTCGGGATCGCCGTGAGCGACTCGACCGCGCGTGACACCAGCGAGTCGACGACGCCGCCGGCGAACCCGGCGAGCCCCCCCAGCGCGACGCCGATGGCGACGAGGACGAGCGACGCGGCGAGGCCGAGGCCGAGCGCGGTGCGGGTGCCGTGGACGACGCGGGCGAAGAGATCGCGGCCGAGTCCGTCGGTGCCCATCGGGTGGCCCGGCGAGAGCGGCGGCAGCATCGCGTCGGACTCCACGCCCATCTCGGTCGGCCCGTGCGCCACGAGGGGCGAGAGCACCCAGTCGCCCGGGCTGCGATCGCGCCGCATCACGGCGGCGTCGACGCCCGCCAGCGCCGCGGGGTGCGTCACGTCCGGAAGCACGTAGACGACGCCGTGCCAGCGGCAGGCGATCGGGCGGTCGCTGGCGAGGAGGTCGGCGAACACCGCCACGAGGGCGAGGCACGCCAGCACGAGCGCCCCGGCGCGGGCCATGCGATCGCGGCCGAGGCGCGCGAGGGCGATGCGGGTCATCGTCACGTAGGGAGCGGCGACGCGCTGGGCTCCGACGATGGAGTCGCGCACCGCCGAGGTGCCTTTGCGCCGCGAGAGCTCGAGGACGACGCTCGGCTCGTGTGGGGTCTGCTCGTCGCTCATGCCGGCCGCCCGTCTTGCCTCCGCGAGAGCACTTCTCGGACGCGCGGGTCGAGCGCGCCGTACGCCACGTCGCTCGCGACCAGCCCGAGCGTCACCGCCACCGCCGACGCGAGGATGACCGCCATGAGCCACGCCGCGTCGTGCGCCTCGATGGCGCGCAGCGTCTCGAAGCCTAGGCCCGGCAGGCCGAACACCTCCTCGACGACGAAGGCCCCGCCGAGGAGGACCGGCAGGTGGAGCCCCGCGAGCGTCACCGTCGGCATCAGCGCGTTTCGCAGCGCGTGGACGACGGCGACCCGCCACGCCGGCAAGCCCTTGGCTCGCGCGGTGCGCACGAAGTCCTGGCGGACGACATCCAGCATCGCCGCGCGCTGCCATCGCGAGAGCGTCGCCATCGAGCCCAGCGCGAGCGCGGCCACCGCCAGCGACACGCGCCCTCCGCCGACCGCGTGTCCGGCCGCGACCCGTCGCAGGATCTCGGCGACCGTGAACGTCGGCGTCGCGTAGAGGAGGAAGAGGACGCCGCTGCTCACCCAGTCGAAGGCGCGCCCGTGCCACCACGCGCCGAGGGCCCCGAGGGGGACGGCGAGCGACCAGCTGAGGAGCATCGCGAGGCCGCACACGAGCAGCGTCACGGGCGCACGCTCGCGCAGCTTGTCGGCGATGGGCTCGCCGTCGATGGCGCTCACGCCGAGCTCCCCGCTGGCGGCGCGACGCAGCCACTTGCCGTATCGTGTCTCGGTCACGACGGCGATGGCGCGGTCGGCGCCGTCGAGCTCGACGTAGTCGGTGGCGTGAACGAACCACCACTCCTGCCAGTCGGCGACGGCGCGGCGCACCTGCGTGGCGTCGGAGTCCTCGGCCACCACCGTCCCGCGCTCGGTCGCGTGCCGCGCGATCCGCGTGAGGCGCTCCAGCGCCACGTGGTCGCTCGTCGCCGTCATCGCGCGAATGACCTCGGGGAGCGCGTAGGTGTCCAGCGACACCATGTCGGTCTCGCGGAGGTCGGTCCCGTGCTCGACCAGGCGTGACACGGCGCGGTCCACTGCGGTGCGCGTGAAGTCGAGCGCGCGGTCATCCCAGAACCGCGACCAGAAGAGCGCGGCGGACTGCGGCTGGCGGAGGTCGGTGCTGCCGCCGATGCCCATCCGGGACGCGACGGGGGCCAGCGCCACCGCCACACGCCCGCGCCCCTCGGGCGGGAGGGCCTCGAGGAGCGGCAGGACGTAGGGCAGCGCCGCGCCGCCGAGGCGCCGGAGCTCGCGCGCTCCCTTCTCCTCGTCCGCGGCCCCGGCGGCCACGCCCTTCACAGCGGCGCTCGCCCGCGACGCCACGTCCTGCGGGCTCGTGTTCACGAAGCGCGGCAGGTCGACGAAGCGCGTGCGCCGCGCCTCGTCGATGGTCGCGTCGCCCGTATCCCGGGCCGGGTCCGGCGCCAGCGTCGTGACGAAGAAGAGGACGAGGCTCGTCGCGAGCAGCGTCGGGATCGCCCAGAGGACGCGTCGGAGCGCGTAGCGGAGCATCGCCGCCCACGACTATCGCACGCGGAGCGGCGCGCCCGCCTGTATAGTGGCGGCCCTTACGATGAATACTCCCTGAGCCAGCATGGAACCTGCCGAGCTACGCAAGAGCGCCGAGCGTTGGATGGCCGACGATCCCGATCCGGCCACGCGCGACGAGCTGCGGGCGTTGCTGGCGCAGCCGGATCTCGCCGCGACCGACCTGGCAGACCGCTTCGCCGGGCCGCTCGAGTTCGGGACGGCGGGTCTGCGTGGCGTCCTCGCCGCCGGCCCCAACCGGATGAACCTGGCCGTTGTCGTGCGGGCGACGTGGGGCCTGGCGCAGGAGCTTCTGGCGGGCGTTCCGGGCGCGGCGATGCGCGGCGTCGTCGTCGGAGGCGACGCGCGCAAGATGAGCCGGCAGCTCTCCGAGCACGCGGCGGTCGTCCTCGCCGCCGCGGGGATCAAGGTGGTGCTCTTCCGCACGCCCGTGCCGACGCCCCTCGTCGGCTTCGCCGTGAAGAGCCTGGGCGCCGCGGCCGGCGTCGTGATCACCGCCAGCCACAACCCGCCCGAGTACAACGGCTACAAGGTCTACTGGGAGAACGCCGCGCAGATCATCCCGCCGATCGACGGGCGGATCGCCGGCGCCATCGCGCGCGCTCCTGCGGCGAGCGAGGTGGTGCACAAGGCCCTCAACGATCTCGCGGCGCGTGGCCTCGTCACCGAGGCGCCGGCGAGCCTCGAGCGCGCCTATCTCGACGCGATCCGCGCCCTCGCCGTTCACCCGAACGGCGGCGACCGCTCCCTCCGCATCGTGTACACGCCGCTCCACGGCGTGGGTGACTCGCTCGTGCGTCGCGCGCTGTCCGAGGGTGGTTTCACGAACGTGACGAGCGTCCCGGAGCAGCAGAAGCCGGACGGCGCGTTCCCCACGGTGGCGTTCCCCAACCCCGAAGAGAAGGGGGCGATGGACCTCTCCTTCGCCCTGGCAAAGAAGACCGGCGCCCACCTCGTGCTCGCCAACGATCCCGATGCGGACCGGCTCGCCATGGCGGTGCCGGAGGGCGACGGGTTCCGGCAGCTCACGGGCAACCAGGTAGGCGTGCTGCTCGGGCACTACCTCCTGACGGAGAAGCCGGCGACCGCGAAGCCGCGCGTCGTCCTCGCGTCCATCGTCTCCTCGCCGCAGCTCGGGCGCATCGCGGCGTCGCTGGGCGTTCGCTACGAAGAGACGCTCACCGGGTTCAAGTGGATCGCCAACCGCGCGATGGAGCTCGAGCGCGACCCCGAGCCGTGCGACTTCGTCTTCGGCTACGAAGAGGCGCTCGGCTACTGCGTGGGAGATGTCGTGCGCGACAAGGACGGGATCTCGGGCGCGCTCATTGCTGCCGAGGTCGTCGCCGTCCTGCGCGAGCGCGGGCGCACGGTGCAGGAGGAGCTCGACGCGATCGCGCGCCGGTGGGGCGTCTTCGCCAGCACCCAGGTCAACGTGACCCGCAAGGGCGTGAGCGGCGTCGCGTCGCTGCGCGCGATGATGGCGCGCCTGCGAGGCTCGCCCCCCCGCCGCGTGGGGGAGGACGAGGTCATGGCGGTGTCCGACTACGAGGCCCGGACGCGCACCGACACGCGCACCCGGGGCGTCACCCCCATCACGCTCCCCAAGAGCAACGTCCTCACGCTCGAGCTCGCCTCGGGAAGCCGCATCGTCGCCCGCCCGAGCGGGACCGAGCCCAAGGCCAAGTTCTACATCGACGTGCGCGAAGAGGTCCGCGAGGGCGAGGCGGTCGAGGCGGCGACCGAGCGCGCCGCGGCTTCCATGCGGAGGCTCGCCGATGCCTTCGTCGCCCTGGCCGACGCCTGACGCCGGCGCCCGGCGGACGGCTTGGCACGGCTTGACAAGCCGCCCGTTTCCCATCATCTTCCGCGCCCCGATTCCGGCAGGCTTTCCTGAACCGTCGCGCACCTTTCCCAGCGCGTCGGCCCGCCCGGAGCGGCACCAAGGTGGCGTCATGCCGAAGATGAAGACCAGAAAAGCGGCGGCCAAGCGCTTCCGCGTGACCGGCAAGGGCCGCGTCCGACGCCCCAAGGGGGGCGGTAACCACGGCATGCAGGAGAAGTCCCGCAAGCGCCTGCGCCGCCTGCGCAAGAACGACATGGTCGACTCGACGATGCAGAAGCACGTCAAGCGCATGCTCCCCTACAGCTGAGAGGACGCCCATGCCCCGCGCCAAACGTGGATTCAAAGCTCGTCGCCGTCGCAACCGCATCCTGAAGGCCGCCAAGGGCTTTCACGGCCCCCGCTCGCGCCTCTTCGCTCAGGCGAAAGAGGTCGTGATGAAGGCCTGGGTGTACGCGTACGCCCATCGCAAGCTTCGCAAGCGTGACTTCCGCCGCCTGTGGATCGCGCGCATCAACGCCGCGGCCCGCCAGAACGGGACGACGTACTCGCGCCTGATGCATCAGCTGAAGACCGCCAACGTCAGCCTCGACCGCAAGATCCTCGCGGACCTCGCCGTGAGCGACGCCGGCACCTTCGGCGAGATCATCAAGACCACCGTCAAGACCGCCAAGTAGCCTCGTCGTCTCGCTCCTCACGCTCCCCCGGCTTGCTGGCGGGGCGGGGGGGCGGGGTGCGGCTGGAGCCGCCAGATGTGAAAGCGGTCCGTCGCGTTGGCGTGGAAGTAGATGAAACCGTCGCTGGCCCAGTCGGGTCGGCAGGCCACGCGGTCCCCTTCGGTGAGCTGCTCGAGCCCGGACCCGTCGGCGCGCACGACGAACAGGTTCGACTGAGTCCAGCCCCGCTCCTGGCCTCCGTGAGCCGAGCAGAAGACGAGTGAGCGTCCATCGGGGGACCACGCGGGCTGCTGATCGTCGTCGGGGCCTTCGGTGATCTGCCGCGCGCCGGACCCGTCGGCCTTCGCGACGAAGAGGTGAGCGTGACCGCCGACGTTGCGGACGAAGGCGAGGCGCTCGCCGTGCGGGCTCCAGGCCGGATCGGTCCCTTCGCCGAGGATGGTGAGGCCCGAGCCGCTCAGGTCGGACACGCCGAGCGCCGAGTCGAACCGCTCGGTCTTCTGCCAGCCCGACTCGTAGAGCCTCGTACGCGGGAGGGACATCGCCATGCTCTTGCCGTCCGGGGACAGGGCGGGCCACGACGCCGAGAAGCCGGGATCGCCCGCCCGGGCGAGGAAGGAGGAGGCGTCGAGGGAGGTGCCCGACGTCTGCACGAGCCCCGGCGACCCGAGGGCGTTCGACACGAAGACCAGCCCCGTGCCATCGGGCATCCACGCCGGCTCCATGCCCGTCGCGCCCTTCGAGCTGTATCGGGCCTCCCCCGCCTTCCCGGCGCCCACGTCCTTCAACGCCGTCACCTCCAGGTGCGGCATCGCGCCGGGCGAGTCGGCCACCTCGTAGGCGATCGACTTTGCGTCCGGAGATACCGCCGGATCGCGCTCGTCGGCCTTCGAGTACGTGATCTGCTGCATCGCCGTGGCCGCCTCGGTCGTGCTCACCCCCCGCCGTATCGACGCCGAGCAGGCGAGCAGCGGCGCCGATGCGGCGATCAGAAGCAGTGCGCGCAGCATGACGGTTCTCCTTCTTCGCCTTCGTCGATCACGGATAGGGGTTGCCGTTGGTCTGGGTCAGAGTCGCCGTCGATGCGGGCGCGGCTGCGGGGGCCGGGACCGGGCCGCCGAGGGTGATGGTCGGCGGCGGCAAGGCGTACACGGGGCTGAACGCCGACTGGAACCCGGGCGTCTTCGGGAAGAGCCACGCCGGCAGCTTCGACCAGTCGCCGAGCATGATGCTCGTCCCGCTCCCGCCCATCTTCCCGAGCGCGTCGTACGCGTGCATCTCGACCTGCATCGGCGTGATGCTCGCGGACTCGGCCTGTCCCTCGGCGGCGCTCGCCCTCGCCAGCGCGATTCGCGCCGACGCTTCGCCGTTCGCCTTCGTGACGCGCGTGACCGACTCGGCGTCGGCCTTCATCTTGTCGATGCGCGCCTGCTCGACGGTGAGCTTGGCCTCCGCCTGCTTGTTCCGCATCGACGAATCGATGCGAAATTTCTCCTCGTCGGTGTCCTTCTGGATCTCGATCTTCTTCACCTCGAGATCCGTCGTCGCGGCGAGCTTCTGCTGCGTGGCCTGGGCCTCGAGCTCCATCTTCTTCTGCGCCGTCTGGGCCTCGAGCTCCATCTTCTTCTGCGCGGAGTGGGTCTCGAGCTCCATCTTCTCCGTCTCGGCCTGGTTGGCCAGCAGCTGCTTCTTCTTCAGCGTCTCTTCCTGCGAGACGACGCGCTCCTTCTCCGACTTCAAGATCTCCGGCGCGTAATCGACCTTCTGGATGAGCACACTCGAGATCTCGACGTGCTTGCCTCCCAGCCGCTCCCGGAGCGCCTTCTCGATCTCGTCTTCGATCGCGCCGTTCTTGCGCTGCAAGTCCTGGTACGAGGTCTTCGCGAACACGCCGATGGCGGCGCTCCGGAACTCGGGCCCGATGACCTCGTCGAAGTAGTTGGCGCCGATCTCCGTGTCGAGCATGTAAAGCTCCGCGACGATGGGCCGGTACGACACGGCGATGTGCAGATCGAGCGGCAGCCCCTCCGACGACAGGACGTGCAGGTCCTCCTTCGACGTCGTGTAGGTGACGTCGAAGTCGTCGACGCGAGGACACTTGTTGTCCGGCTCCCAGATGGGGCACGCCGTCCGGTACCAGCCCGGCTGGAGCACCTCGTGCTGGATCCCGCCGTTGTTCGGATCGAAGTAGAGCGCGCGGTGGCCGGGCTGGATCGCGACGCCGGCGCAGCCCGTGCCCAGCGTGAGCGTGGCGAGGGCGACGAAGGACAGACCTGTGATCGAGAGCATCTTCACGAGAGCACCCATGGCGCCGGCTTTCGCCGCGCGTCTCCTCTTGTTGTGGAACCGTCCGTCTCAGTCGGGAGTGGCCACGGCGTCGAGATGCACGCCGTCGAGCCAGCCCGCGAGGTCGTGTCCGACCTCCATCATGCATCGGTAGATGATGGGGGCGCCCTTGTCCGGCGACACGATGCCCCCCTGCCTGCAGCTCGCCTGCGTCTGCGCGAGATACACGTTGCCCGCGCGAGCGCGGAGCGTGGCGCGGACGCCGACCGAGAAGATGACGCGCCGGTCCTCGTAGGTCGCCTCGACGTTGGTGACCTCGACGAAGAGCTGCCATCCCTTCCTGGCCGTGCCGTGGTTCCGGTGACTGTCCGCCCACGGCACCGCCGCCGAAGAGATCGCATGCCCGAGCCCGGCCTCGATGTCGCCGTACGCGACGTCGGTGCCTCGCAGGGGCAGGGGATCACGGACCGCCGTCGAGCGCGTGACGACCTCGAGCGGGACGGTCGTCGCCTCCGCCGTCGGGATACCGGCCGCGCTGAGGAGGGGAATGATCGTCGTGGTCTCGCCGCAACCCGAGAAGGCGCAGAGGACGAGGAGCCCGAGGACGATGCGGCGCATGCCAGTCCCTGGTGCAAGCCGGTGGCCATCGGCGCGTCCGTGCTGAAACAGCGGAAAATCAGCCTATATCGCGAAGGTCGGCGCCGCGGCACGTCGCTGCGAGCGACACGTGTCCGGGCGCGCGACGGGCGGTCACCACCGCTTCTGGATGTTCGCGATGAAGTCGTACGGATACCCGGCCCGGAACGCGCTCGCGTCGTCGAGCTTCTTCACGTCGTCGGCGGAGAGCTTCACGTCGGCGGCCTTCAGGTTGTCGTCGAGCTGCTCGACGGACCGCGCCCCGAAGATGACGGACGTGACCGTCGGCTTCGCGAGGAGCCACGCGAGCGACACGGCCGCCGGCGTCGTTCCCTTCTCCGTCGCGATCGCGCGGACCGCGTCGAGCGTCCGCCAGCCCTGGTCGCTGTCGAAACCGGCGAAGCGATCCTTCCACTTCTCGAGGCGCACGCCGGGCGGGGGCGCCTGGTTCTTCGTGTACTTCCCGGACAGGAAGCCCGCGGCGAGTGGAGACCAGGGGAGCACCCCGAGCCCGAACTGCCTGCACAGCGGGACGTGCTCGCGCTCGAGATCGCGCACCATGAGGCTGTATTGCATCTGCAAGGCGACGAACCGATGCAGGTGCTCGCTCTTCGCGATCCACTGGCTGTCGGTGAGGCGGTACGCCGCGTAGTTGCTCGCTCCGAGGTAGAGCACCTTGCCGGCCCGCACGAGATCGTCGAGCGCGCGAAGCGTCTCCTCCTCCGGCGTGTCGATGTCCTGCATGTGGATCTGGTAGAGGTCGATGCGGTCCGTCTGGAGGCGCCGAAGGCTGTCTTCCACCGTGCGCACGATGCGATAGCGGGACGCGCCGGAGGAGTTCGGACCTTCGCCCATGCGAAAGCGGAACTTGGTGGCGAGCACGACCTTGTTGCGCGTCTTGTGCTCCGCCATCCAGGCGCCCACGATCCGCTCGGACAGCCCGTCCTGACCATAGACGTCGGCGGTGTCGATGAAGCTGACGCCCCGCTCGAGCGCGCGGCTCATGATCGCGAACGACGTCTTCTCGTCGCAGCCAACCTTGTGCATGAAAGACTTGTCGTCCGCGTCCCCGAACGTCATCGCGCCGAGGCACAGCACGGGGACCTTGAGCCCACTACTTCCCAGCGACCGGTACTCCATGGGGGCCATCTCCTTCGGGTTGGTGGCCGGGGAGGATAGCGTCTTCGTCCTCTTCCGCCGGCCGCGCGGCGATGAGGTGCGTCACGACGGGCAGGACGCCCGGAGTCAGGAGCGCTCGCAGGTCCTTCTCGTCGTCCTGCTGCTCCATGGTGACGCGATCGTGCTGGCGGAGATGATCGCCCCAGGACTCGACCATGTAGACCTCGACGAAGCGGTCGGGCCTGGCAGGATCGCGGAACATCTCCCACTGGAAGGCGCCGAAGCGCCTGCGGCTTTGCCCGAAGACGGCCGCGGCCACGAGAAAGGCCTTCACGTTGGCCGGGGGTACCCGGTAATCGACCGTGACGAGCACCGGCCCATCGTCGGCGGCCGGATCGCAGACGAGCATCGGCTTCGGCCAGTGCATCGACGGAGAGAAGTCGTGCTCATCGGTCCCGAGGCGGAACCACACGCGCGCGACGAGGCTGACGACCAGGCTCGCGGCGGCGGCCAGCAGCGCGGTACGAAGGCTCGTCCGGGCAGCGAGCGCGCCCCACGTGATGCTCCCCAGCGCGATGGCTCCCTGGAATACCAGGAGGTGGACCGAGAGGACACGAGCCTGCACCCACGGCGGGCTGGCCATCTGGACGGCCACGTTGAGGCTCGACACGACCGACATCGACGCGAGACCGGCGAGGAACATCGCCCCTCCGCCGGACCAGACGTCGCGCGCGAGCGCCAGGGCCAGCAGGGCGCCGGCCATCGCGACGACGCCGACCCCGAGGACCCCGTCGGGAGAGAGCTTCGTTCGCAGGCGAGGCAGCAAGACCGTCGCCGACAGCACCGAGCCGACTCCCATGCATCCCATGAGCGCCCCGTACCCGAACGAGCCGAGGCCGAGCTCGCGGCGGGCGAAGAGCGGCAGGAGAGCGAGCACGCAGCTGGCACCCAGCAGCGAGACGCCGCTCCGCACGAAGATGGCGATGAGGTCGGGCGAGTTCCACACGAAGCGCAGGCCCGACTGCATGGCCCCGACCCAGCGCTCGGCCGGGAGGCTGGTGCGCACGGGAGGACGGCGCCAGCGGAGGAGGACGACGATGCCGTAGGCGAAGGTGACGGCGTTGAGGAGGAAGACGGCGAACGGCCCGGCGGCAGCGACCACGAGCCCGCCCATCGCCGGTCCCGCCGCCCTCGCCAGATTGAACGAGAGGCCGCCGAGCGTCACCGCCGCGGGCAGCTCCTTGCGCGGCACGATCTCGGAGACGATCGCCTGCCAGACCGGCCCATCGAAGGCCGCGCCGATCCCCATGACGAACGACAGGCCGATGAGGCGCCATGGCGTCATGTGGTGCGTGACGGTGAGCACGCCGAGGAGCGCCGCGCCGAGGAGGAGCCAGGCCTGCGTGAGGATGGCCAGGCGCCGGCGGTCGACGACGTCCGCGAGGGCGCCTGCCGGGAGGGCGAGGAGGAAGATGGCGAGGCTGTCGGCTCCCTGGAGCAGCGCGATGAGCAGCGGCGACGTCGTGAGCGACGTCATCAGCCACGATTCGCCGACGTCGTGCATCCACGCGCCGACATCGGAGACGAGCCCCGCGATCCAGAGGGCCCGGAAGACCGCGTGCCCGAGCGGGCGCCACGGCGAGATGGGCTCGGGGGCCGTGGTGGTCACCGGGCGAGGGTAGCCTTCCCGCCGCCGAGGGGCGGAATCCCGTCACACTGCGGCGGAGTGCCACGCTAGGAGGGCCGGCAACCGCGGGTCGGCTGGCCTTCAGCTACGGCGCGAGCATTGCAGACGGGCGGCCCATGGCTGGCATCGCGCTCGTCGTCATGGAACCGGGAAGTGAATGGCCGGGACACGTCGGAGAGTCCGAGACTCTCGTGGCGCTCCGGTCCGGGCAGGACATGGTTCAATGCACCCGCGACAGGCTCGCGGTCCTGCGGCGCCAGCGCGAGGAGGTGCGCGTGGCCGTCCTCGCCTGCAACGGCGCGACGGACGCGGCATCCGCCGATCGACGGGCCAACGTGGCCCGTGAGCTCCTGGCGAGCGTCTCGCGGACCTTTCGCGGCCGCCTGGTCCTGACGGCCTCGGCCGGGCGTTCGTCGTCGCTCTTCCGGCACCACATGCTAACGCTCGCAGGAACGCTGACCGACCGTCTGCCGGGGACATCGGCCACCGTCACTCTGAGGTTCACGGACCCGCGGGAGTCCGTCCCGGCGTATTCAGGTGGCGGCCAGTTGAGGGTCGCGTAGCGGGTGGCCAGAAACTAGGCCGTGTGATCACACGGCACAGTCTCCCGGAGGCCGACTCAAAGACTTGCCCGAAGGGCAATCCACTACGGCCTCCTAGCCCGCTCGGCCCCCGCGTCTCTCCGCGGACCAGACCAACCCGGGCAGCGCCCCCGCCAGCTCCTCCCCCTTCGGCAGGTAGCGCACGAACCCCAGCTGTCGCAGCGCGTCCACTTCCTCGGACGTGGCGTGAGCGCTGGTCGCGACCACCGTCCCCCTCTCGGCCACGTGAGTGCCTCGCAGCTGCGTGCAGACCTCGACACCCGTCATGTCCGGCAAGTGAACGTCGACGACCAGCAGATCGGGCGGATGAGCCTCGACCATCTCGAGGGCGCTCCGACCGTCCTTCGCGATGCGTATCTCGGCGTCGGGCGCCGCCTCGGAGACGATGGATGCGACGATCGCCGCCGTGGAGACGTTGTCCTCGGCGATGATGACCGAGCCGTGTGCGGAAGCGCGCGCGGCCTCGGCGCGGAGACGTCGCAGCTGCCACGCAATCCCGTCCATGCTCGACGGGCGCGCCTTGGGATCCTTCGCCAGCATGTCAGAGACCGGGTGGGCCAGTCTCGGCGGCGCATCCGGCCGCAGCAGCTGCAGATCCGGCACCGGCGTGACCACGTGCTGGCAGAGGATCTTCATCACGTGGTCGTCGTCGTAGGGCAGAACGCCCGTCGCCAGCTCGAACGCCACGACGCCCAGTGCGTAGACGTCGATCAGGTAGAGGTCGCCCGGCAGGACGTCCCCCGCGATCGCCTCGGGCGCCATGTAGTGCGGCGAGCCCGAGCGGGCGAGGCCGTTCGCGTTGTCGATCTCTGCCTGGAAGATGCCGAAGTCCGTCAGGACCACGCGCCCATGAGGGGCAAGAATCACATTGGCCGGCTTGACGTCGCTGTGGGCCATCCCCGCCTGATGGACCACGGCGAGCGCTTCGGCGATGCCGACGAGGATGTCGGCGATCTCATCGATGGGCATCGGCGCCCCCTCCGCGCCGCGCGCCTCGAGGGCGGCTTCCAGCGTCGTGCCGCGGATGCGCTCCATCACCACGTACGAGACGCCCGCGTGCTCGCTCACTCCGTGGACCGTCACGATGCCCGGGTGGCGCAGGGCGGCCAGCGCCCGTGCCTCTTTGTGGATCGAGCCCGGGATGCCCGGGAAGGCCGCCTTGATGGCCACACGACGGCCCAGCGACCGGTCGTAGGCCTCGTAGACCTCGCCCATTCCACCGCGCGCGATCCGGCTGCGGATCTCGTAGACGTCGTTCAGCACGTCCCCCGGATGGAACAGGCCTCGAGCGTCGTTCGTGATCTCGGCGCTCGTCATCCAGGAGGCGCACGAGAGCAAGCCGCGCGCCACGCGCCGGCGACGGCGTTGCGGACGAGCTGCGAGGACGCGGCATGTCTCTTGAATTGAGTCACGCACCAGAGAGAGGTGCTGCCATGGTGCGAACCGTTTCCGGGACGATGAGGCTGAGCGAGGACATCTTCCATCTGCCCGCGGACGCTTCGCTCGACGCGATCTCCGCCGCGCGCCCTTCCGCCGACGAGCTCGTGCAGATCCTCCTGCGCCACGGCGCCACGGTGCTTTCACGCCAGGCGCACGGGGTGCTCCTCCGTGCGCAGCGGCGTCTCATCTTCGTCCGGCGGACGAGCGTCGTGGACGACGCGGAGCTCCTCGACGCCCTCCACGCGACGGGCATCCCCGTCAGCCGGTTCGTCGACTTGCTCGCCATGGGCCGGCGTCAATCGGCCTGAATCCGGTGCGCGCCGCGCTCCAAGGATTGCTGCTCGGATTTTCTCGCGCGCCCCCGCTCGTCGCTCGACTCGGTGCGCACCGAGACCCGCATGTTGTCGCCCTTGATCTCTCAGTGCGTGTGCTTCTC
>Ga0182030_10004198_pt1 | contig 30729 bp, 18 predicted proteins | sample 812S3MmetaG_FD_121299 | JGI IMG/M metagenome (GOLD analysis project Ga0182030, IMG submission 121299) | Permafrost microbial communities from Stordalen Mire, Sweden - 812S3M metaG (Illumina Assembly) | ecosystem: Environmental > Terrestrial > Soil > Wetlands > Permafrost | place: Sweden...
GCAGCGTCCCCAAGGCCGGTGGGGAGTACTCCGGCGCGGTGACCCTGCAAGGCTCCGGCGTCTCGCTGCGCGTCCCGTACATGTTCCTGGTAGGCGACGGCAGCAATCCGAATTTCATCCCGTTATTCGGCGGCCCGGACGGCACGGTGGGCCAGGATGCAGGCTACGTCGCCATCAAGATGGTCGATCAGTGGGGCGTGCCCACGGCCGGCACGGCGGTGACCTATACGGCCTCGCCACGCGGCGCCGTGACGCTGCGCAGCGTGCCGGGCGAACCGCCCTGCTCGCCCGCCTCCTCCACCACCAGCGTGACCTGCAACACGGATGCCTATGGCGTGTCCTATACGGATGTGCTGCTCGGCAACACCCCCACATCCTCGGTCACCGTCACCGCCAAGGCGGCCGGGTACAGCGAGGTTTTCTCCGGCGGCATCCGCTTGCAGCCCACCATCTCCGCAGGCGGAATCGTAGATGCCGCCGCCGGCAAGAGTCCCATCGCGCCGGGTTCGTACGTTTCCATCTTCGGCGCCAACCTCGCCGAATACACCGATTCGGTGCAGTTCGCGCCCTTTGCGCTGCCGCTCTCCATCGATGGCGTCACGGTCAGTTTCGACGTCCCTTCCGCCAAAATCAGCGTGCCGGGCTACCTCACGTATGTCAGCCCCGGGCAGGTGAACGTGCAGGTGCCGTGGGAACTGCAGGGCCAGACGTCCGCGCAGGTCAAAGTGACGCTCTACGGCTACTCGTGGGGCAATGTGGTCACGGTCCCGCTGGCCAATACCGTGCCGGCGTTCTTCCAGAACTCCGGCATCGCCGCCGCCCTGGATGGGAACAACGCCATCGTGTCGGCCGCCAATCCGGTGAAACGCGGCCAGTTGGTGCAGTTGTACATGAACGGTCTGGGCCCCGTTACCGGCGGTCCGAAGAGCGGCGAATTCGCCTCCAGCACCGTGCTGACGCCCACCACGACGACCCCTCAGGTCACTATCGGCGGCCAGCCGGCAACCGTCCAGTTCAGCGGACTGACGCCCGGTCTCCCGGGTCTCTACCAGGTGAATGTCTATGTCCCCGCCGGCATCTCCGCCGGCACGGTGCCGATTTCGCTCACCATCAACGGCGCCACCACCCCGGCATCGACCCTGCCCGTGAATTAAGCGTGGGACAGGCCTCCTGGCCTGTCTTTTTGCGAGCTACCCCTCCCTTACGGTCGGGGCTCCGATGCCGTCGTTGATCAAACGAGACTTTCCATCAGAGCCGCGACCGTTAGGGAGCGGTCTTATGCGCCGAGACGGGTTTCGCGACAGAAACTAATTAAGGACGCCCTGCCCACCGAAAGCGTCAACCTCCTGGGGCTGGAGATCGATTACCGGTACCGGTTCGCCAAGCACCCGGAAGTGGTCGACCCCGACGCGCTCTTCGCCGCCGACATGAAGCGCCTCGCCGACGCCTCGCGCGCCCACGCTTGCGCCTGACCCTCGCGCTTGCCCGCGCCGTGCGTTAGTCTGTTCGTCATATGCGACGCGCCTTGTGTCTGACTTTCGTGATCGCGCTTGCCTGCGCGTGGGCCCAGGCTCCCAAGCCTGATCTGGCCAAGCAGCCGACCTTGTACGTCGTCGGCTACGCTCACCTCGATACCCAGTGGCGCTGGGAGTACCCCACCACCATCGGCCAGTACATCAAGAACACCATGCGGTTCAATTTCGACCTGTTCGAAAAGTACCCGCACTACATCTTCAACTTCAGCGGCGCCAATCGCTACCGCATGATGAAGGAATACTACCCGGCCGATTTCGCCAAAGTGAAGGAGTACGTCGCCAAAGGCCGCTGGTTTCCGGCCGGCTCGGCCTGGGAAGAGAGCGACGTCAATTCGCCCAACGCCGAGAGCATATTCCGGCAGATCCTGTACGGCAAGCAGTTCTTCCGCGCCGAATTCGGCAAGACCAGCGCCGAGTACATGCTGCCCGATTGCTTCGGCTTCCCGGCATCGCTGCCCAGCATCCTGGCGCATAGCGGGATCAAGGGATTCTCCACCCAGAAGCTTTCCGCCTCCTGGCAGCCCGCGCCGCACGTGGGCGGCCCCGATTCCCCGGAGAAAACCCCCGACGGCATTCCGTTCAACGTCGGCATATGGGAAGGCACCGACGGCAAGACCGTCGTCGCCGCCCTCAACCCGGGCAGCTACAGCGCCAGCATCACCGGCGATCTGAGCAAGAGCCCCGCGCCGCCTCCGCCGCCCGACCCCAACGCCCAGCCGGGACGCGGCGGACGCGGTCCGCGCGAAGAAGATTGGGTCAAGCGCATACAGATCGATGGCGACCTCACCGGCGTCTACGCCGATTATCATTACTACGGCACCGGCGACGTCGGCGGCTCTCCCACGGAGGCTTCCGTCAAGCTGCTGGAAGCCATCGTGACGAAGAGCAAGACCGTGATCCCGGCCGGACGCGGCGGATTCGGACGCGGCGGCGTAACGCAGCCCGCTCCGCCCCCTGGTCCCGAAGTGCAGGTCGGCGATGGCCCCGTCACCGTGATATCGGCCACCGCGGAGCAGATGTTCCTCGACCTCCAGCCCGGAGAGACCTCCAAATTCCCGCGCTACAAAGGCGACCTGGAACTCATCAACCACTCCGCCGGCTCCATCACATCGGAGGCCTACATGAAGCGGTGGAACCGCCGCAACGAAGTGCTGGCCGACGCGGCCGAAAGGGCCTCCGTGGCCGCCGACCTTCTGGGCGGCCGTGTATATCCGCGCCAGCGCCTCACCGATGCCTGGGGCCTCGTGCTCGGCGGTCAGTTCCACGACATCGTCCCCGGCACCGCCACGCCCAAGGCGTATGGGTTCGCCTGGAACGATTCGGTGGTGGCGTCCAATCAGTTCTCCAGCGTCCTCACCAGCGCCACCTCGGCCGTCGCCGCGGGCATGAATACCGAAACGCGCGGGCGCGCCATCGTGGTGTACAACGCGCTCAACATCGCGCGCGAGGACGTGGTGGAGGCCACGGTCAACTTCCCCGGCGGCATGCCGAAAGCCGTCCGCGTCACCGGTCCCGATGGCAAGGATACCCCCGCTCAGGTGAGCGGCGCCAAGGTTTTGTTCCTCGCCAAGGCGCCATCGGTGGGCTACGCTGTCTACGATGTGCAGCCCGCCGACTCTCCCGCGGCGTCTACCCTGAAAGTCTCGGAAAATTCGCTGGAAAACGCCCGCTACGCCCTCAAGCTCGATGCCCAGGGCGACGTCTCCAGCATCTTCGATAAGACCCTCAACAAGGAACTTCTCTCCGCGCCCATCCGTCTGGCCATCAAGACCGACAACCCGCGCAATTGGCCCGCCTGGAATATGGATTTCGACCAGGAAACGGCCCCGCCGCGCGCCTTCGTCTCCGGCCCCGCCCAAATCCGTGTCGTTGAAAACGGCCCGGCGCGCGTGGCTCTCCAGGTAGCGCGCGAAACCGAGGGCTCGAAATTTGTCGAGACCATCCGCCTCTCTGCCGGCGATGCCGGCGACCGCGTGGAGTTCGCCAACGCCATCGACTGGAACACGAAGGAGGCCAACCTCAAGGCCACCTTCCCCTTGAGCGCCGCCAATGAGAACGCCACTTACAACTGGGATATCGGCACTATCCAGCGGCCCAACGAACAGGAGCGCCAGTTCGAAGTGGCCTCGCACCAGTGGATCGACCTCACCGACAAAGCCGGCGCCTACGGCGTGACCGTACTCACCGACTGCAAGAACGCCTCCGATAAGCCCGACGACAAAACCCTGCGCCTGACCCTCGTGCGCACGCCCGGAACGCGCGGCGGCTACCCCGACCAGGGCACGCAGGATCTGGGCCATCACGAGTTCGTCTACGGGCTCGCCGGGCACGCGGGCGATTGGCGCCAGGGGCACACCGATTGGCAAGCCTACCGGCTCAACCAGCCGTTGATGGCCTTCGAGAGCCCGAAACATGCAGGCGCTCTCGGCAAGCAGTATTCGCTGCTTGGCATCGACAATCCGCGTATCCGCGTGCTGGCCGTCAAGAAGGCCGAAGCGAGCGAGGAAGTTGTCGTGCGCCTGGTGGAAATCGACGGCAAGCCGGCGGCCAACGTGGCAGTGAAATTCGCCACGCCGGTGGCGGCGGCGCGCGAAATCAACGCCGCCGAAGAACCGGTGGGCGCGGCCGTGGTGCGCGGGGGTACGCTAGTGGCCTCCTTCTCCGCGTATCAGCCGCGCACCTTCGCGGTCAAACTCGCCGCGCCCGGGACGCACGTGCGCGGCATACGTTCCACCCCCCTCACGCTGACCTTCGACCGCGCCGTGGCGAGCAACGACGAGACCAAATCCCCCGCGGGCGTGAATGCCGGCTTCGATGCCGATGGCCGCACTCTGCCGGCTGAAATGCTGCCCACCGAGGTGACCTTCAGCGGCGTGCGGTTCCGCCTCGCCCCCGCCAAGACCGGCATACCCGACGCCGTCACCGCCAAGGGACAAACCGTGCCCTTGCCCGCGGGCAAAACGGATCGCGTGTATGTGCTCGCGGCATCGGCCGACGGAGACCAGAAGGCGGCGTTCCAGGTCGGCAACACGCCGGTCGAAGTGAATGTGCAAAATTGGGGCGGCTTTATCGGCCAGTGGGACAGCCGCATCTGGAAATCGAAGGAAGTCCCCGTACCCGCCGGCCGCGGCGGCGCGGCGGCCGCCAACGCTCCGCAGCGCACCCGCGTGGACGAATACGCGGAGATGACCGGAATCCAGCCGGGTTACATCAAGCCCGCGCCGGTCGCATGGTATGCATCGCACCGCCATGCCGCCGACGGGTCCAACGACCCCTACGCATTCAGCTACCTCTTCGCCTATGCCCTGGATGTTCCGGCCGGCGCCAAGACGCTGACGCTGCCGGACAACGACAAGATCCGCATCCTGGCGATCACGGCGGTGGAAGAAGGCCCGGCGGTGTCCGCGGCCTCCACGCTCTTTGACACCCTGCGCTGATACAAGGGCCGTGGTGGTCGCGCCCCCTACAGCAGGACGGTGTCGATCTGGCGGTCTTCGTGGGCGGGCGGGGCGCCGGCGGCGGGGACGGCGGCGGGGCGGAGAAATTCCAGCAACTCCGCTTCGGAGCCATCGAAATACCCGTCGAGCAATTCGCGGACGGCGGCGCGGCGCATGCTGTCGCGACTGGCTTCGGGGGAATAGACGAAGGCACGGCCTACTTTGCGCCGCGTCAACTTGCCCTTGCGGACCAGGCGGTCTAACACCGTCATGATGGTTGTATAGGCGAGCGGGCGGGAGAGCGCCACCACCTGTTGTACGGCCTTGACGTTGCCTTCCTGCAAAGACCAGAGCGCTTTCAGACACGCCAACTCCAGAGGCGGAGGAACATCGCGCGCGGTCTTGGGCATCAGTTTGCCTTCGGACGGAGCAACCCGGCCTGCAACATTTTTTCGGCCATGAGGGAGTTGCCGGCCGCGGCGGGCGGGCGGGGCGGAGGCGCGGCGGCCGGCCTCGGTCCCGCACCCGCGGGTTTCGCGTTCGCCGTGGCCTCCGCCGCAGGCGTGGGATTCAGGTAGCGCTCCTTCTTCAGCGCGGCACGCTCCAGCGCCGGGTTGTAAGTGGTGAAACAGCCCTCCAACTGCCGGTCGTTTTCAATCTGCGCGCGCATCGCTTCCATCTTGGAATCGAGATCGTCGAGGTAGTGCAGCAGGAGCGCCTCGGGAAACAGCGGCACCTTGGGCGAACCGAATTCCAGCTTGCCGTGATGGCTGAGGATCATGTGCTCCACCAGCGAGCGCACCAGCGGCGGAAAATCGGGCAAGGCGCGCAGTTTTTCGTCCACCATGCGCATGCCGATGGAGATGTGGCCGATCAACTGGCCTTCGTCGGAGTAGGAAAAGCCACGCTCGTAATTCAGCTCGTAAATCTTGCCCAGATCGTGCAGCACCACGCCGGCGAGGAGCAGGTCGTAGTCGATGTTCGGATAATGCGCGGCGGCGGATTTGGCCAGGGCGCACAGGCTGAGGACGTGCTCGAGCAGGCCGCCCAGGAAAGCGTGGTGAATCTGCTTGGCGGCGGGCGCGAGACGGTAGCGGCGGGCGATTTCCTCATCGTCCAGCACCGCCTCCAGGAGTCCCTTGAGGTGCGGATTGCGCACCTCCGCGACTATGCCGCGCAGTTCGCCCCACATCTCGCCGGCATCGCGTTTGGACGAAGGGAAGTAGTCGGAAAACTGCACTTCGCTTTCGTCCATGCGCCGCACTTTGTGGATGGTCATCTGCGGCTTGTTGTGAAAGACCTGAATGATGCCTTTCACCTTGACGAAATCGTCGCGTTCGAATTCGTTAAGTACGTCGGACACGTTGTCCCACATCTTGGCGTCGAGTTCACCGGTGCGGTCGGCGAGGAACAGCGAGAGATACAACTCACCTCCCTTCTTCTGCCGGATCTCCTTGGATTGGACCAGGAAACTGGTCTCCACCAGTTGATTCGGCTTGAGCTCGTTGACGTAGGGCGATTTCATTTCTTCTCGGGAACACTGGCGATCTCGCCGGGCTTATCGGCCGGCTTGTCGGGAGCTTCGGCGGTTTTCGGGGGAGCGATCGAGGCGGGCACTTTGGGCCTGGTTTGCTTCACCGTGCCGGCCGGAACCACCCACAGGAGATGTCTCTTCACGCGCGCCTGCACTTCTTCCTTGGTCGTGGTCTGCGGCTTCAACTGGGCGACTTCCTTCCACCGCGTGTCCTTGGCGGGGGCGGCGCCGCTATCCACATAGCCTTCCTTGATTTCCAGGAACGCATCCTCGCGCAGCGTGGTGAGGTAAACCCGCACCTTGGGCTCCATTCTGGTCTGGCTGATGCGATCCTGGATCTCGCCCTTCACTTCCTCGAAGGGCGCCTGCCCGGCTTCGAAGCGATCGTCCACTTTGAGGATCAGGAACGAATTCGGCCGGCGGATGGGGTCGCTGACGAAGCCCTTCTTCTGCGCGAACACCAGGTCTTCGATGGGTTTGTCCATCAGGCCTTTGCTCATGGGGCCGATCTGGCCGCCGTTCTTGGCGGTCTCCACGTCATCGGAGTTATCGCGCGCCAGCTCGTTGAACTTTTCGCCCTTTTGGGAGCGAGCCGCCAGATCCTTGGCTTTCTTTTCGGCTACCGCCACCTGTTCGGGTGTCTTGCCCTCGGTGGAAATCACGATCTGGCTGAGGAACACCTGCGCTTCCTTGCGCATGTATTCCGATTTGTGCTCGTCGTAGAATTTCTGCGCCTCGGCTTCGGGCACGACGACGGAGCGCGCCACTTCCTGCCCGATGACGCGCTGGGTGAGCATCTGGTTCTTCATCTGGAGCTTGAAATCCTCGTAGCTCATACCGGTGTTTTCGCGGATGAAGGCCTGGAATTTATCGGGATCGGATATCTTCTGCTGCACCTGGATTTCGGCCAGGCGGCGCGTCACGTCCGGGTCCACGCTGATGTTGAGGTCCTTGCCCTTTTGCACCAGCAGCAAGGTGTCGATCTCATCGCGCAGCGCGTTGGCGGCATATTCGTCGACGGCCTGCAGTAGGCGGGGGCCGGAAAGGCCCTGATGCTTGGCCTCGGCCTCGATTTCGGCGCGCTTCCTGGCCAGTTCGCCGCGCGTGATGATGTCGCCGTTGACCTTGGCGGCAATCTCTTCCACGACCTTGATGTTGTCTGCCGCGGCGCAAACCGCAACAGTGGTGGCGATGAGTACTACAAACCTACGAAACATAGCTGATCCTTTTTATTTTAGCAAAGCCCGCAAACCGGGGACTGACATGAATTTCCGGCCGCACGGTCGGGGCTCCGATGCCGTCGTTGATAACACGAGACTTCCCATCAGAGCCGCGACCGTTAGGGAGCGGTCTTATGCGCCGAGACCGGGTTTCGCGACAGAAACTAGCTCCGCAGTTGGCCGAGTTTCTCCGCCAGGAAGCGCAGGATATCGCCGGCCGCGGTCTGACCATCCAATGGCAATAGCAATACGCCTGCCGGAGTGAACTGCGCGCCGCGGGTTTTGCCCACAATATTCATGAGCCGCGCCGGATCCACACGAGTTTCCGCGTGGAACTTTATATTCAACAGGTTATGGCGGCGGTCCACGGCCTCAATGCCGATCTGCTGGGCCAGCGTCTTGAGCGCCGAGTAGACCACCAGGTTGTGAACCGGCTCCGGCACTGGGCCATATCGATCCTCCAGTTCCTTTTCGGCACGGTCGCGCTCGGTGTCGTTGCTGGCGTTGGCGATCTGCCGGTAGGCGCGGAGGCGCTGGTTTTCGTCGGCAATGTACTCCGGGGGGATCCGGATATCCAGACTCAGGTTGAGGGCCGAACGGATCTCCGGTACCACTTCCTCACCCTTCAGTTCGCGGACGGTTTCGTCGAGCAGGCGCACGTAGGTGTCGAAGCCCACCGAGTTGATCTGGCCGTGCTGCTCCCCGCCCAGCAGGTTGCCCGCGCCGCGCAACTCCAGGTCGAGGGCGGCGATCTTGAAGCCGGCGCCTAAATCGCTGAATTCCTTGAGGGCTGCGAGACGCTTGCGGGCGATTTCGGTAAGCTCGGTATCGGGCTGGACCAGCAGGTAGGCGTAGGCGCGGCGGTTGGAGCGGCCCACCCGCCCGCGCAACTGGTAGAGTTCCGAGAGGCCGTAGCGCTCCGCATTCTCGATGATCATGGTGTTGGCCAAGGGAATGTCCAGACCATTTTCTATAATTGTCGTACATACCAGGATGTCGAACTCGTGGCGCATGAACTGGAGCATGGTTTTCTCTAGTTCGGCCTCGCCCATCTGGCCGTGTCCGACGCCGATGCGGGCTCCCGGCGCCATTTCCTGGATGGTCGAGGCGCGCGTCCAGATGGAGTCCACGCGGTTGTGCAGGAAATACACCTGGCCGCCGCGCCCTAGTTCCAGTTCCAGCGCCTGGCGGATGAGTTCGGGCTGGAAGGGAGCTACCACGGTGTGGATGGCGAGGCGATCCTTGGGTGGCGTTTCGATCACCGACATGTCCCGTAAGCCAAGTAACGACATATGTAGTGTTCGAGGGATGGGCGTGGCGCTCATGCTGATCACGTCCACTGCCTTCTTGAGGTGCTTGAGACGTTCTTTGTGTTTGACTCCGAAGCGTTGCTCCTCGTCCACGATCACCAGGCCGAGATCCCGAAACTGGATGTCTTCCGACAGCAGACGGTGGGTGCCGATGGCGACATCGATCTTGCCCTCGGCCAGATCGGCTACCGACGCCTTCAACTCTTTGGGTGAGCGAAACCGGCTGAACATCTCCACGCGGACCGGGAAGGGCTGGAAGCGGCGCTTAAAGGTCTCGAAATGCTGAAATACGAGAACTGTAGTAGGTGCTAGGATGACGACCTGCTTGCCATCCCCGAGGGCTTTGAAGGTGGCCCGCATGACGACTTCGGTCTTGCCGAAGCCCACGTCGCCGCAGAGCAGGCGGTCCATGGGTTGTGGGCTTTCCATGTCCCGTTTGATCTCGGAAATGGCGGTGATCTGGTCGCGCGTGGGGACGAATTCGAAGGCGTCTTCAAACTCGCGCTGCCAGTTACTATCCGGAGAGTAGATGAAGCCTTCGGTCATCTTGCGGGAGGCGTAGAGTTTGAGAAGCTCGTCGGCCATGTCGCGCATTTTGGCCTTGATGCGCGACTTGGTGCGGGTCCAGGTGGCGCCGCCCATGCGGTCCAGGGCGGGTTTGGACTCGCCCGCGCCGCGGAAGCGCTGCACCAGGTCCATGCGCGTGAGCGGCACGTAGAGCTTGGCGCCCGCGGAATACTCCAGGACCATGTAATCGCCCTTATTCTCACCCCCGGAGATCTCGCGCAGACCCAGGTACTGGGCGACGCCGTGCTCCGAGTGGACGACGTAGTCGCCGGGCTTGAGGTCGATGATGTCGGCGGAAAAGGTCTCCCGCGCAGTCTTTGAAGTAGGACCCCGGGAGATCAATTCGGAGGTTTCGAAGAGATCCTCCGATCCGAATAGTACGAGTTTGCATTCGTGAAACGCCGTACCGCGGCGTATCGCCCCTTTGATCAGGTAGATGTGGGCGGACGTGCCGGACATGTAGGCGCGCTGCGCCAGGTACGCCGGCGTGGATTCGAACTGCTCCAGGCCAAGCTGGTAGGGAACGGCGTACTCGTTGAAGATGTCCGCCAAGCGTTCCACTTCACCTGTAGCAGATGCGAAGAAGGCCACCTTATTGCCGGCTTCGACCAGGGTCCGGGCTTCGGCGACGGCCACCTGAATGTTCCCGTGGAAGCTCATGGCGGGGCGCGTGGCGATGTGCGTACTGCTCTCGGGGCCGGCAGGTGACCATCCGATATCCAACTGCTGCATCACGACTTGTGGCCCGCCGAGCGCCTGGCGCTGAATATCCTCCCAGCGGAAAAAGACGCGCTCCGGATCGTAAGCGGGGGAGCGCTCGATCTGCTCCAGGCGGGTCCACAGCCGTTTGACCGCCGACTGCACCTGATCGGGCTCATCCCAGATCACCACCGGGCGCTCCATCAGGGAGAAGACCGACGCGTGGCGCGGCCGGAGCATCGGAGCGACCAGTTCCCAGCCGGGGAAGGCCTCGCCCGGAGGCGGCAGGTCGCGGCCGGGGATGTCGGCGGCGCGCATCAGGTCGTGCAACTCGCTCAGCAGGGGGCGCGACTTCTGATACTCCGTCAATGGTAGTAGCAGGCAGTCTTCGACACTCAGGACGGAGCGCTGCGACTCCACGTCGAAGCGGCGGATCGACTCGACCTGGTCGCCGAAGAGATCGATGCGCACGGGCTTCTGCGATTCGGGGGAGAACACGTCAAGGATTCCGCCGCGCACCGAGTACTCGCCGACCATCTCGACGGGCTCGCGGCGTTGGTAGCCGATGCTCTCCAGGTGCGATACCACCTCTTCGAGCGGCAGTTCTTCGCCCGCGCGCAGACGGAGGGTGAGTTGGCGGTAGTAGTCGGCGGGCTCGATGCGCAGCAGGGCGGACGCCACAGGCAGGATGGTGATGGGGGTCCGCTGGGTGGCCAGGCTCCACAGGCCGATGGCGCGCTGCTCGCAGATTTCGGCATGGGGAGAGAGGTTCTGCATGGGCAGAACATCAAGCGCTGGAAGCAGTTGTGGACCGTGGCGATCATCGGCCACGAGCAGGTTGAAAAAGCTGCTGACAGCCTCGGAAAGGTCTTCAGCCTGTTTGTTGCCATCTACTACAATGACCAGGGGACGCCCGGCGGATTGCCATAGAAGGACGGTGTACACCGCCTTCGCCGTGGTCGTCAGCCCGGAGAGGGAGGCGTTGCCGCCGGCGCTCACGCGATGCAGCGCTTCCTGGAATCCCGGATGGCGTCCCAGGTCGATGAACAGGTCTCGTACGACAGGGTGAATCAAGGCTGGTTGATCATTCTTTCGACAATATTAGTAGTAGAATAGCCGGGTTCCAGGGAGACGGTCAGGACGCGTCCGCCGGCCGCCTCCACTTCCTCGCGTCCGGCGATGAAGTGCGACCAATCGGCGCCTTTGACAAGGACATCGGGGAGGACCTCGGCAATGAGTTCGCGCGGCGTATCTTCGTCGAAGAGGGTGACCGCGTCCACGGCGGCAAGGGCCACGGCCATATCGACCCGCCCGGTCTCGCAGATTATGGGGCGCGACGGTCCCTTCATGCGGCGCACGCTGGCGTCGGAATTCAGCGCCAGAATCAGGATGTCGCCCAGGCCGCGCGCCTGTTCGAGGAGGCGAACGTGGCCCGGATGGAGCAGGTCGTAGCAGCCGTTGGTGAAGACCACGGTCTTGCCCTGGCGTTTCCACAGGGCCCGCTCTTCGACTAATTCCGCGCGGCTATAGAATGGTCCCACCAGGACTCCAGTTTAGCAGCCGTCGGAGAGCGCCAGAGTCGTCGGGCGATCCGGCGATCCGTTGGCAGACTCTGCGCGATCCCGTGCCGCAATGGGCAGAACCGCGATAAAGAGGCCTATTACTCTAACTTGAAAGTCGTGTATGATAGAAACTAGAATGCGGGCTGTTTTCAATTCGTTCATGGTGGCGCTGGTAGTGGTGGCGCTGTTCTGGGGAAACTGTTTCTCCTGCCCGCAGCTTCTTCTCTCCGCGCAAAAACACAGTTGCTGCCCGCATGGTAAGGCTAACCCCAGCGAATGTAAGACGCAAGGGCTGCGCAACTTTGTGAAAGCGGAGAAGGCTACGCAGATTGCGCCGGCGGCGGTAGTTACCGCTGTCGTTGCGGCGCCTGCCGCGGCTGCGCGTCTGAGCGCAACTTCGCTCGTTCCCGCTCCCCCCGCATATACTCCTCCAGACTTACTCCCCCTGCGCATCTAGCGGCATAAGGTTCGTGTACCCGTACGCCGACGGGCGAGCTGACGCTCGCCTGCACAAGGCGGAGCCTTATGCCACAAATGAAAAACTATCTCTATTTATTTGTCTTGCCGGTTACGCTGGGAGCGCAGCCGCTGGCCGCCCTTGTGGACGAAGCGCTGCTGCACAACCGCGAGGTGCTCGCGGCGCAGAAAAAGTATGAAGCCGCGCGGCAGAAGCCCAGTCAGGAGAACAGTCTGCCCGACCCCACGGTCTCGCTGGGGTATACGGCGAACGGCGCGCCTTACCCCGTCGCGGGGATCGGGCGCGACGTCACCAGCAACGCCGGCATCATGATCTCCCAGGAACTCCCCTTCCCCGGCAAGCGCCAACTGCGCGGCGAGATCGCGTCCAAGGAAGCTTCCGCCGAGTACGAGCAATACCTCGCCGTGCGCCTCAGCGTCACCGCGCGCCTCAAGCAGGCGTACCACGAATTGCACCACGCCAACGCCGGCATCACCTTCGTGCACCGCTACCAGGAACTGCTGCAAAATATCCTGCGGATCTCCGAAGTGCGCTATTCGGTGGGGCGCGCCGCGCAGCAGGACGTGTTCAAGGCGCAGACGCAGTTCGCCATCTTCCAAACGCAACTGCTGCGCTACGAACAGGAGCGCGATTCCAAACAGATCGAGATCGACGCGCTGCTCAACCGGCCGCAGGGCGGCCGCATCGTGGCGCCCGAAGACATAGCGCTGGGCGAACTGCCGGCGACCCTCGAAGACCTGCTGGCGCATGCCCGCACGCACGCTCCCACGCTGGCCCGCGAACAGAAAATGGTGGAACGCAACGATCTCGCCAGCGCACTGGCGCGGCGCAATCTGTACCCCGATTACACCGTCTCGGGCGGCTACTTCAATCAGGGCGCGATGCCGCCCATGTGGCAGTTCCGCGTGGATTTCAAGCTGCCGGCGTACTTCCGCACCAAGCAGAACGCCGAGATCGCGGAGAAGGCCTTCTCCGCCACCGAAGCGCGCCACAACTACGAGGCCGCGGACGTCGCCATCCAATCGCAGATCCGCGAGACATACACCCTAGCCGCGACGGCGCGCAAACTGGCGGATCTCTACCAGAAGTCGGTGATCCCGGGCGCGCAACTGGCGCTGGAATCTTCCATGGCCGGCTATGAGACCGGCACGCTGGACTTCCTGTCGCTGTTTTCCAATTTCATGAATGTGGTGGAGTACGAGCTCATGTACCACGAAGAAGTCATGCAGTTTCAGGTGGCGCTGGCACGTCTGGAAGAAATGACGGGGATGCCGTTATGAAAAAGCTGCTGGTGGTGATGTTCATGGCCGCCGCCTGGGTGGGCGGCTACGGATACGGCCGCTGGTATGCCAAGCCGGCCGCCGGAGAGCGCAAGCCGCTCTATTGGGTGGATCCGATGCACCCCTGGTACAAGAGCGACGTCCCCGGCATCGCGCCCGATTGCGGCATGAAACTGGTCGCGGTCTACCCGGGCGACGAGGCGCGCTACGACCGGCGCGCCAACAAGCTGCCGGTGGGCAGCGTGCAGATCACGCCTGAGAAGCAGCAGCTCATCGGCGTGGAATACGGCACGGTGGAATACGAAACCGTGCACAGCTCGGTCCGCGCCGTGGCGCGTGTGGCGCTGGATGAAACCAAAATCTCCAAGGTCCACAGCAAGCTGGAGGGGTGGATCGACCAGGTCTTCGTCGATTTCACCGGCCAGCAGGTGCGCCAGGGCGATCCGCTATTGACCATCTACAGTCCGGAAGCGCTGGCCACCCAGCAGGAGTATCTGTTGGCCATCAAGGCGCAGCACATGCTGCACGACAACCCGGTACACGAAATGCTGGGCAGCACGGAAAACCTGGTGGCCGCTGCCAAGAAGCGCATGGAGCTATGGGATATCGGCGACGGACAGATCGCCGAAATTACCGCTTCCGGCGTGCCGCTGAAGAACCTGACGCTGACTTCGCCCATCACGGGCTTCGTCATGGAACGCAACGTCTTCGCCAAACAACGAATCATGCCGGAGACCGCGCTCTACACTATCGCCGACCTCTCCAGGGTGTGGGTGATGGCGGATGTCTTCGAGTACGAGGCAGCCGCGGTGCGCATGGGCACGCCGGCCACGCTGACGCTTTCCTACCTGCCGGGACGCACCTTCCGCGGGCGGGTGAATTACATCCTGCCGCAGGTAGATGCGGCCACGCGCACGCTCAAGGTGCGCATCGAATTCGATAACCCCGATTTCGCGCTCAAGCCGGACATGTACGGCGAGGTGGAATTCCAGACCGGCGGCGGGCGCCGGTTGGTGGTGGCGCAGACCGCCGTGATGAACTCCGGCGATCGCCAGGTGGTGTTCGTGGATCGCGGTAAGGGCTACTTCGAGCCGCGCGAAGTCACCACCGGCGCGCGTAGCGAAGGCAAGGTGGAAATCGTCACCGGGTTGCAGCCTGGCGAGCGCATCGTGACTTCCGGCAACTTCCTGATCGATTCGGAAAGCCAGTTGAAGACCGCGTTGGGTGGGGCCTCGAAATGATCGACAGCATTATCGAGTTCTCGGCGCGCAACCGGTTTCTGGTTTTCCTGTTCGTGAGCGCCGCCGCGCTCGCCGGCTGGTGGAGCATGAACCGCATCCCGCTCGACGCCATCCCCGACCTGAGCGATACGCAGGTGATTGTGTACTCGCGCTGGGACCGCAGTCCGGACATCCTGGAAGACCAGGTCACGTACCCCATCGTCAGCGCCATGCTGGGCGCGCCCAAGGTGAAAGATGTGCGCGGCTTCAGCGATTTCGGCTTCTCGTACGTCTACATCATCTTCGAAGAGGGCACGGATATTTATTGGGCGCGCTCGCGCACGCTGGAATATCTCTCCAAGGTTTTGCCGCGGCTGCCGAAGGACGTGCAGACCGAACTCGGGCCGGATGCCACGGGCGTCGGGTGGGTGTTCCAGTATGCGTTGGTGGGGCAGGGCAGCAATCTCGCCCAACAGCGCAGCACCCAGGATTGGTTTCTGCGCTACCACCTGCAAGCCGTGCCGGGCGTGGCGGAAGTCGCGCCGCTCGGCGGCTTCGTCCGCCAGTATCAGGTCAACGTCGATCCCAACCGGCTGGCCGCGTATGGTGTTCCGATTTCCAAAGTGGTGGCCGCCGTGCGCACCGGCAACAACGATGTGGGCGGGCGACTGGTGGAATTCACCGGCCGCGAGTACATGGTGCGCGGACGCGGCTACGCGCGCTCCACCAGCGATCTGGAATCGCTGCCCCTGGCGGTGAGCGCGTCGGGCGTGCCGATTCTGGTGCGCGACGTAGGCAGCGTCACGCTGGGTCCCGACATGCGCCGCGGCATCGCCGATCTCAACGGCGAGGGTGAGGTGGTCTCCGGCATCATCGTGATGCGGCAGGGCGAGAACGCGCTGCGCGTGATCGAGCGCGTTAAGGCCAAGATCAAGGAAATCGAGCCCGGCCTGCCCGCCGGCATGAAACTGGTCACCGTGTATGACCGCAGCGAGCTGATCCTGGCTTCCATCGACAACCTGAAGCACACGCTCACCGAAGAGCTGATCGTGGTGGGCCTGGTGATTCTGATCTTCCTGTGGCACGTGCCCAGCGCCCTCATCCCCATCGTGACCATCCCCGTCGCCGTGTTGATCTCGTTCGTTCCCATGCACGCCATGGGGATGAGTTCCAACATCATGTCGCTGGGCGGTATCGCCATCGCCGTGGGCGCGATGGTGGACGCCGCCATCGTGGTGGTGGAGCAGACGCACAAGAAACTGGAAGGCGCGGGTCCGGATTGGACGCTGCAGCATTACCAGCGCGCCATCGTGGATGCGGTGAAGGAAGTGGGCGGCACCAGCTTCTTCGCCCTGCTGGTGATCGCGGTCTCTTTCCTGCCGGTGCTCACGCTGGAAGCGCAGGAGGGGCGGCTGTTCAAGCCGCTCGCCTATACCAAGAATTTCACCATGATCGTGGCCGCGCTTTTGGCCATCACGCTCGACCCCGCGCTGCGCCTCTTCTTCTTCCGCAAGGATAACTTCCGCATCCCGGGATTCATCGGCAAGGCGATCAACGCCGTCCTGGTGGGCAAGATCCACTCCGAGGACAAGCACCCCATCAGCCGCGTCCTGATGCGCCTCTACGAACCCGTGGTAGCGTGGAGCCTGCGCTGGAAGTGGCTGGTGATCGCGGGTGCGCTGGGGATGATCGCCGCCACCGTTCCCGTCTACCAGAAGCTGGGCAGCGAGTTCATGCCGCCGCTGGATGAGGGCGCGCTCCTCTTCATGCCCACCACGCTGCCCGGCATCTCCATCACCGAGGCGCAGCGCCTGATGCAGGAGCAGGACCGCATCCTGATGAGCTTCCCGGAAGTGGCCAGCGTGCTGGGGAAATCGGGCCGCGCCGAAACGTCCACCGATCCGGCGCCCTTCTCCATGATGGAGACGGTGATCCAGCTCAAGCCGAAATCCACGTGGCGCAAAACCGCCACGTGGTACGACCAGTGGCCGCGCTGGCTGCGTCCGGTGCTTTCGCACATCACGCCGGATCATATTTCCACCGACCAACTGACCACCGAAATGGACCAGGCCTTGCAGATTCCCGGCGTGTCCAACGCCTGGACCATGCCCATCAAGAACCGCATCGACATGCTCACCACCGGCGTGCGCACACCGGTGGGCATCAAGGTTTATGGCCCCGACCTCGCCATCATCGAGCGCATCGGCAAGGAAATTGAAGCGGTGCTGCCTGATGTCGCCGGCACGCGCAGCGTCTTCGCGGAACGCGTGGGTGGCGGGTACTTCCTGGATTTCGACCTGAAGCGCGAGCAGTTGGCGCGCTACGGTTTGAGCGTGGACGACGCGCAGATGACGGTGATGAACGCCATCGGCGGCGATAACGTCGGCACCACCATCGAGGGCCGCGAGCGCTATCCCATCAACGTGCGCTACTACCGCGATTCGCGCAGCGACCTGGACCGCCTGGCGCGCGCGCTGGTGCCCGTCATGGATGGCAAAATGCAAATCCCGCTGGCGGAGATCGCCACCTTGAAGCTGGCCACCGGCCCCTCCATGCTGCGCAACGAAAACGGCATGCTCAACGGTTATGTATACGTGGATGTGGCGGGCCGCGATGTGGGCAGCTACGTGGCCGCGGCCAAGCTCGCCGTACAGAGGGACGTGGCGCTGCCCGCCGGCTACACGCTGGCCTGGAGCGGCCAGTACGAGGCCATGGAACGGGTCCGCGAGCGCCTCAAAGTGGTGCTGCCGCTGACCCTGTTCCTCATCTTCCTGCTCCTCTATCTGAATACGCGATCCACTACCAAGACGATGATCGTGCTGCTGGCCGTGCCGTTCTCCGCCATCGGCGCCATCTGGCTGCTCTACCTGCTCGGCTATAACATGAGCATCGGCGTCTGGGTAGGGCTGATCGCGCTGATGGGCGTGGATGCCGAAACGGGAGTGTTCATGCTGCTCTACCTGGAGCTGGCGTACGAAGAGCGGCGGCTGGCCGGCCGCATGAACACTGTCGCCGGCCTTCGCGAAGCGATCGTGCACGGCGCCGTCAAGCGCATCCGCCCCAAGGTCATGACGGTGGCCACCATGTTCGTCGGGTTGGCGCCCATTATGTGGAGCGTGGGCGCGGGCGCGGATGTGATGAAGCGCATCGCCGCCCCCATGATCGGCGGCATCTTCACTTCTTTCTTATTGGAGCTGGTAGTTTATCCGGCAATTTATGAGGTATGGAAATGGCGATCGGTAAAGCCGCAATCTGTCTGATTCTGAGTAGCACGGCCTGGGCGCAGCAGTTCGCGGTGCACCACCAGCACCTGCGCAAGTTCTGCGCGGGCACGCTCACCGTGGACGCCCGCGGCATCCGCTTCAGCGGTCCCAAGGGCCACGCCTGGACCTGGCCGTACGAAGAGATCCAACAATTAACACTGCGCGCCGGCAGCATCCATATACTGTCTTATAAGGACCGTAGTAATTGGAAACTGGGTAAAGACGTGGCGGACACCTTCACGGGAAACTTCCCCATCGAGTTGCTGGAACGCCAGTGGAGCGCCCAACTGGACCAGCGCTTCGTGGCCGCGGTAGTAGGACAGGCCTCCGGCCTGTCCACCCTCAAGCTTCCCGTAAAGCAACTCGGTCTCTTGAAGGGCACTCAAGGCACCCTGACCTTCGCCACCGATGCCGTGGTCTACGATACGCCAGTCGACCCGCGCACCTGGCGCTACCGCGACATCCAATTCATCTCCAGCGCCAACCCCTTCCAACTCTCCATCACCACTTTGGAAAGGCAGTTTTACTTTCAATTGAAGCAAGCCATCACCGAGTCCACTTACAACCAGCTCTGGCTGGAAATCGAACAAATGAACGGGAGAATCCAATGAAAAAGCAGATTGCAGTAGTCTTCGCCGCGGCCGCCATGGCCTTCGCCGCCGGTCCGCAGACCTTCACCGGCATCATCACGGACGACATGTGCGCCAACGGCGACCACAAAGACATGAAAGCGGCCTCCGACGCCAGGTGCGTCATCGACTGCGTCAAAGGCATGAACGGCAAGTACGTGCTGTACGACGCCAAAGCCAAAAAATCGTACGTGCTCAGCGACCAGAAGACGCCCGAGAAATTCGCCGCCAGGAAGGTGACCGTGGTGGGCACGCTGGACGATGCCGGCAAGAACCTGAAGGTGGATTCCATCGCCGCCGCGAAGTAATATCGAAACGCCAGCATGGAAACGCCCGAATTCTACTGTCCCACCTGCGCCAGGCCGGTCCCCGACCCCCTGGTGTGCGGCGATTGCCGCGCGGTCATCTGCCGCCAATGCGGCACGCCGCTGGAACGCATCGACGATCTTGGGATTGGCTGACACAAAGCGTTGGTGGGGCAGGCCCTTTGGCCTGCCAACGCATTCTTTGATTCGGCAGCGGCAGGCCAAACCGCCGCACGCTCCAGTCGGTCGGGGAATGTGGGTTCGAAGCGGCGGCTTCGCCCCTCACTTGGAGCTTTCCTTCTCCTCGTGGTAATCCATCTCCGTATTCACATCCCAGAGGCCGCTCTTGTCCGTCCGGCCCGCGATGATGTTGTCGACGGCCATCATGGCTGTGAGCATGGAGTGGTCCTGATTGTTGTAGCGATGCATCCCGTTGCGTCCCACCAGGAAAAGGTTCTCGTAGCCATCGACGTGCTGCCGGATCTCGCCGAAGCGGTCATAAGTGCCAAAATAGGCAGGATAAGTCTTCTCCATGCGCAAAACGGTGGAATCCAGAACTTCCGCGGCGTCGATGATTCCGATCCTGCTCAACTCCTCTGTCGCCAATGCCGTCATCTTTTCGTCGGACAAATTCCAGAGTTCATCCGACTGGTTGCAGAAATACTCGAGGCCCAGCCACACGTGAGACTGGTTCGCAACCATATATGGGCTCCAGTTATTGAAGATCTGAAGCCTTCCCAGCAGCACGTCGGGCTCCTGGATATAGATCCAGTTATCTCTCACCAGCTTCTTACCTTGCGGCGTCGCATCATGGATCTTCAAAGATGTCACCAGAAGACCGACGGTCATGAAATCCCGGTAGACGAGGCCCTCGGATACTTCGCGCACGTTCGGGGGCGGCGGCACGTCGAACCAGCGCACCAGATCCTGAACCGGCGCCGTGGAGAAGAAGTAGTCGCCCGTGAATGTTTCCCTCGTTCCGGTAGCGCAATTTGTGGCCTCGATCGACTTCACCCGCCACCCATGCGTGCCGATGGCGTCCACCGCGAACCCGGTGTGGATCTCACCGCCCTTCTCCTTCACCAGCCGCGCAACTTCCTCCCACATCTGCCCGGGGCCGAATTTCGGATAAAGAAACTGTTCGATCAGCGAGGTCTGCGTCTCCTTTTGCCCAATGTCGTCTGTGCCGCCGCGCTGCCACAGTTTCTTCACCGCGTGGGTCAAAGTGGACCAGACCGACAAGCCTTTGATGCGCTGCGCGCCCCACTCGGCGCCGATCCGGTTGCACGGCACGCCCCACACTTTTTCGGTGTACGACTTAAAGAACGTGCCATACAACTCTCTGCCGAAGCGGTTGATAAAGAACTGCTCCAAGGTCTCCTCCGGCTTGACGGGAAACAGCGCGCTGCGCACGTAGCTCACGCCGATCTTGAAGGTGCGCCACAAACCAAGCTTGAGCAGTGTATCCCTGGTGAGGGAGATCGGGTAATCGAAGAAACGCCGCAGATAGTATATCCGGGACTTGCGCGGCCGCAGAAGCATCACACGCTCCGCCGCGTCCGGGTCCGGGGCGTCCGCTGCCGGCATAATGGTCCGCTCCATTTGGTGATACTTAAGAGCCGCCGGGCCGCCTTCGGAAGCCTGTAAAGGCATCATCTGCAACCACCACTTCATGACACGGTCGGACTTGGAAAAGAACCGATGACCGCCAATGTCGATGCGATTGCCCTTGTAGTTCACGGTGCGGGAAATTCCGCCCATATAGCCGCTCTTTTCGAGGACGATGGGCTTGATTCCGGTGCGCGTGAGCAGCTCATAGGCGGCCGTCAATCCCGCCGGGCCTGCGCCAATGATAATTGCCTTTTGCTGATTCATAAGAGTCGGAGCCATCCTGACATTACTTCAGCCTGTCTTAAGGCGCCGGCCCGGGCGGGCGGTAAGCGCTATCCGCGAAGCCATTCGTTTAAACGGCTCCTCAATCAGCCGGGCCGCCAACCAGGCCGCCACAACCGCCGCGCCAATTGCGGCCAACTGCACGAAGAACACGGGCAGCGCCGAATGGACCATGCGCAAGCCGACGTGCAGCACTCGATCCACTACCAGTAAGTGGAAAAGGTACAGGGAATAACTGACCGAGCCCAGCCATGCCAGTATCTTCAGATTGAAAGGCACGAATGCGATGATGAGGGCCGTACTGAACGCCGCAAGGGAGATGACCGCTCCGGAGGTGGCGGATAGAAGAAGGGCCAAAGCGATGGCCAGCGGAACAAACAACCGCGCCGTCAACAGCCTGGCGCGAAGTCGGAAGACAAGTACCCCAAGCAGGAAGGCCATGGAGTAATGACCAATCAGCGAACCCTGGTCGACATGCGGGTGAAGCGGAAACTGAAAGCCGCTGCCTGCCAGACATAGAGCCAATACAACCATCTGCGACAGCTTCCGGCGCGAAGTAAGCAGCGGGTACAGCAGGCCGACCAGCACATAGTACTGAAACTCAATACCAAGCGTCCAATAGACGGGTATGATCCAGCTTCCGATCCCGCCGAAAAATGAGTTCATGTAGCCCAGGTGCATCAGGACCATCTTGACCGAATAATTCGGGGCGGGACCCTGGAAACCCGGCGATAAGTACGAGACATAGTGCAGCGCGATGGCCGCCGCGATGGACGCCAGATACGGGGGATCGAGCCGCACCAGGCGCTTGGCGAGAAATCTGGGATAAGACCCGACGGTGTAATCGGTCCGCCACAAACTGAAAGGAATGACGAACCCCGAAACCACAAAGAAGACGTAAACTCCCAGCCAGCCGTAGTGGGCCGCCGGGGACAATGGTCCCTGCTTGATGGCATGGCAACAGCAGACGGCGAAGGCGGCGATGCCCCTGAGACAATCGATCGAGTGCACGTGATCGCGCGGCGCGGACGCCGTCGGAGGGCCGCGTAGATCGTGCGAGTCCGCGGGAGTTTCCAACCTGTGGTCGGCTGCCGCGGGTTTCGACAAGACGGAAAGTGGCTCCATAACCCATTCCCTCAAACGTGCGGCACAAAGCCCGGCCGTGGTTTCAATTGCAGTTCGAACCCACGCGGCAGGGCAAAAAAGTCCACTTCAAATCGATTGAATTGCCGCACCTCATACGGTGCAAGCCTCTCTTCCAGCGCATGCAAGAGATCGTTTGGCAGGGCCGCGAACCGCACCACCGCGATGTGCGTATCTTTCGGCGAGCGAAGCCCGCGAACATTGTCCGGGTAGATGGTGCGCGGGTCGGCCGCGGTGTATATAAGTACACCAGTAGCGTCAAAGATCCCATCGGTATGCGCGGAGCCGAGCAGACGATGAACGGCGGCGAGATCCGCGAAACGAAGAAATCCGTCCGGCCCCCGGGTCATTCCGGCCATAATCGAATGATTCTTGATGGTCCAGTCAACCATGCACACCAAAAGAATGGTGGCTAACGCCCTGCGCAGAGCGGGGTTCAAAGCCGGCAGACTGTGCGACGCCAGGAAATACAGCGCCGCCACATTCAGCGGTTGTGTAAGGGAGTAGAAACGGGCAGTTGCAAAGGCAGGCTGGCCGGGCGCGTACATACTGCCGAAGAAGACCTGGGTGACCACCAGAAAGACCATGTAGTAAGCATGAAAACCCACCAACAGCACAATCCATCGTGGCAGCATGCCTCTGCTTCCGAGGTGGACCAAACCGGCCGCCGCCAGCATTACCATGGCCACGGCCAACACCCTCAAAGGCCCGTTATTGGGGCTCCAACCGCCTGTCGCCGCATAATAGAATCCTTTGAAGAGCAGAAGCCATCTGGTATGCGGCCCGGGCCCCACCCCATGGTAGGGTGTCGATTCGCCGCCGATTAAGCGGGTGCACCCGAAGTACACAACCAGGGCCGGTAGAGCGGCGAGCGCAACTTTGAAGAAAGTACCGAGGTGAGGCCGGCGAGCCCATTCCACCAGAGCATAGAACCCCAGTAACTTGACGGCCGGAAAGCGAAAGAACGTTCCCGCGGCCACCGAAGCCGACGCTGTCAGGGCGCTTGCCGGTTCCCCCAGCCGCCTGGACACAGCAAGAAAGAGTAGAGCAACCGTGGTCGACTCGAAGATCTCCGTGGTGGTTGACGGATAGGTCAAAAAAAGCCCGAATGCCACGGCGCCGGCTACTATGGGGTATGGGATATCATAGGCCATACCAGCAGCCGTCCAGGAAAGGGTCCAGAAGAACTTCGCCACATAGAACAGAAGCAGCGCGCCCCCTGCCATAGACATCCCTAGTTTTGCCAATGCGTAAAGCGCCACGGAATAGCCCGGCGGATACCACCGCAAAGGCTGGCGCAGGTCGCTACCGATGTCTACCACCACCCGGGGGCCGTAGGATTCGTGCAGCGAAACTTTGTAGGCGCCTTCCCTGAGCATCGACTCGGCAGCCACCACCGGAGCCGTTTGGTCGCCGGAAAGCTCAATGCGGCGCGGATACGCGCATAAGTAGATCGCCAAAAGCCCGACTGCCGTCAAGAGTAATCGGGAGCGGTTAAACCCGGGACGCACGGCTAAGGCGTGATCCAATTTCCCCAGTCCGCTCGTCTTTTGAAAAGTTGGTAGGCTATTGCGCACGTGTTAGACCTCCTCGCGCATAGACCGTCCACTGGGACGATTGCCAGTCCAGGATCTTGACTTGCACTTCGTGCACCTCGAACCTTGCGCCTGGCAGCAAGCTGTCCGTCCTGAAGCGCAGCGTCAAGGGCCTGCCGGATTGAAGTTGCACGGGAAACTGGAACTCCGATTCGTACGGAGGAAATGAAACCGGTAGCTTTCGCGGGCTTCCTTCAATCAGGGCCAGATAACGGGGCGTCTTGCCTAAAAGGGGTATCCAGGCCCATCGATTGGAAACCCGATAGCGAATTCGCACCACGCCAATGCGATCGGGACCACTGATTAGCGGAAGCGCCGCGGATTGGCTTGCCCTGTCGAGTTCCACGGTTTGAAAACCGGCCGCAGGCTGCCGCCAGGGCTCGTCGGTGCGCTGCCACAGCAGCGCATGTTCCACCACCTTGAGCGGAGTATAGTTGTCCAGCACCGCCTCGAAAAACTCCCACCTCTCGTTCTGCTGCCACTCCTGGAAATCAAAGCTTTGAGTCCTGGTCTGCACGAATTCGGGATTGCTCTTCTGGAACGTCGCCAGGTAGTGACGCCACCTGTCGGGCCCCACCGTGTGGATGATGTAGTCTTCCGCCGGATGGAAGATCCCGTAATGCGACTCCAGCATCGAGGAGTAGACGGACCAAAGCGAAACCGTGCTCCTCTTGCGCCTGGAATCGATCAGTGAGGTGCCCTCCGTCATAAACGAATCCCACTTACGGCTGAGGAACCGGCTGTAAGCCGCGGTGCCGGAGCGCAGGTGACGAATCAATCCCGTCGTCAAGACCGCGGAGTTGAACACCAGGGCGCCGGCGGCTATGAGACACACGGCTGCGAAGGACAGGCCGGCTATCGTCGGCCACCCTTGCCACCGCGCTGAGACCCACTTGTAAGATACCCTTCGCAACGGCACGTTGGCGAACACCAGCAGGCCTGTAAGCGCCAACGTTCGAGTTAGTGGAAACGCGTAATGCCTGCTGAGGATTCCTAGCAGCGGGATGCCGGTCAGCACGCCGTATACCAGCATGAGTATGGCGAGAGCCTGCCAGTCCCGCCCGAGACGCAGCGGGCCATTCCAGGATAGGAGCAGAATGCCTCCGAGAATGGTCGCCGCGAAACAGTAAGGAAGCAGGCACAAGATCACATGGTGGTCGGAGATCAATTCATGCCAATGGCTCCAGTACGGCAGCGGCGGGCTGCCGAAGAACCAGAACTGATCCGCCGGCAGGTCCACCAGGTTGTAGCGGATCGCCCTGGCGGCTCCGTCCACGCCGCACAGCGCCCAGAACACAAAAGCCGCGGCCGTAGCCGCCGTCGCCAGCACGATCGCCGTGAACCTCGTATTCAGCAGCGCAATTCTCGCCTGTGCCCGATTGCCGAAGAGGGCCTGCGCCAGAGGCAACCCTGTCACTAATACGAGCGCCAGAATCAGGCTGATTCCGTGTTCCGTCCCGCACACAAAGCCGATGGCCGCGCAAAGACCCGCCAGCACCGCCTTGGTCCAATCCCCGACTCGCAATTGAAGTACCGCGAACGCGAAGATGGGCATGGTCGACCGGGCTGAAACCAAGCTATGGCCGGGAGCCGCGCTCCACGGGAACAGCGTATCCATGAACATCACCGCCAGGGCGGCGCCGATCCACATGTGAGCGCTGCGCCGCATCGTGACGCGCAGAAAAGCGGCCAGGGAAAGAACGAACAGGCCCATCGAGGTGAACTGCCGCGACAGTTCCGAAGCCATCAGAGACTTGCCGAACAACGCGAACAGGGGATAGTGCAGATACGGCACGCCTATGCCATGGAAAAAGATGAAATCCCGGCCCCCAACCTGCCCCGCCGCGATCCGGCGGAGCGGGTCGAAGATCTGGAAAGGCCCATTGTCCGGGACTCCGTCAAACCACAGGGAGAGCTTCAGTGCCTGCGCCAGATACGCCAGTATCCATGCGGCGAGAAACGCCTGTGCCGCGCGCTCGGCCCACCGCTCGCAGGTTTCCCGGGATAGCCGGGGCCCCGGGATCGCACGGCTCTGCGGTCCGCTACTCGATGTGATATTTATGACTGTTCCCCTCACTACGCCGAAAGACTTTGACCGAGTATACCCCCCGGATCCCGGCTGGCGGCACCGGGCGGAATTATTCGGTTCTAGTACTATTTCCCGGCAGCGGCACATCGGTCCGGAGGAGTACTGGGTGTCGGCTGCTGTCGCCGCGGGCTCCAGCTAGATCCTCCCCGTTCCCCGCCGGATTGCGCCAAATGCCCCAGCCGCACTCGCCGGTAACACGTAAGCAACTGATTACATTCAGTGATAGATTGGAATTCGGGGTGCACTAAGCCCCCCTGCTACTCGAGGGCGCAATTCTATGTTTCGATTCGATCAGTTGATCCGCCGTGACATGATCATCCGTGATGTGAAACAACGTCATCCCGAAACCATTCCCGTATTTGAACAATTCCGTTATCGCCCGTCATGCGACGATTGCGATATCGAAACGGTTGCGCGCAAGAACGGACTCAATTCGCTGGACGTTGTCGAGGCTCTGAATCAGGCCGCGTTCAGACCAAAGGCAGGTACCGAAAATGCAAGCAATCCCTAAGCCCGGAAAGAAAAAATTGAACCGCCGGCGGAAGCAGCCGCTGGATGTGTTTTTCTCCCCCAAGACCGTCGCTGTCATCGGCGCCACGGAAAATCCGGGCACGGTCGGACGCACCGTGCTCTGGAACTTGGTGACCAGCCCGTTTGGTGGCACGGTTTATCCCGTCAACCCCAAGCGGCCGAGCGTATTGGGCGTCAAGGCATACCCGTCGGTTTCCGACATTCCCGAATCCGTGGACCTGGCCGTCATCATCACCCCGCCCCCCTCCATTCCCGGCCTGATCCGCGAATGCGGCGAGAACGGCGTGCAGGGCGCCATCGTCATCTCGGCCGGCTTCAAGGAGATCGGGCCCGAGGGCGCCGAGCTGGAGCGGCAGTTGCTCGTGGAAGCGCAGAAGGCCAATATCCGCATCATCGGGCCCAACTGCCTCGGCGTGATGAGCCCCCTGTCGGGCATGAACGCCACCTTCGCCACCACCGTGGCGCGGCCCGGCTCAGTCGGATTCATCAGCCAGAGCGGCGCCCTGTGCACCGCCGTGCTCGATTGGAGCCTCAAGGAGATGGTCGGCTTCAGCGCCTTCATCTCGGTGGGCTCCATGGTGGATGTCGGCTGGGGCGATCTGATCTACTACCTCGGCAACGATCCCAAAACCAAGTCCATCGTCATCTACATGGAATCCATCGGCAACGCCCGTTCGTTCCTGTCGGCGGCGCGCGAAGTGGCGCTCACCAAGCCCATCATCATCATCAAGCCCGGACGTTCCGCGGCCGCCGCCAAGGCCGCGGCCTCGCACACCGGGTCGCTGACCGGCAGCGATGAGGTACTGGAGGCGGCCTTCCGGCGCAGCGGCGTGCTGCGCGTGAACACCATCGCGGACCTGTTCTACATGGCCGAAGTGCTCTCCAAGCAGCCCACCCCCAAGGGGCCGCGGCTGACCATCGTGACCAACGCCGGCGGTCCGGGCGTGCTGGCCACCGATGCCTTGATCATGGGCGGCGGCGAGCTCAGCGAACTCACGCCGGAAACCATGGAAGCCTACAACGCCGTGCTGCCGGCCACCTGGAGCCACAACAACCCCGTGGACATCATCGGAGACGCGTCCCCGGAGCGCTATGCCAAGGCGCTGGAGATCGCCGCCAAGGATCCGGGTTCCGACGGCATGCTGGTGATTCTGACGCCGCAGGCCATGACCGACCCCACCCGCATCGCCGAGCAGTTAAAACCCCTGGCGAAGCAGGAAGGCAAGCCCCTCTTGGCCAGTTGGATGGGCGGCGTGGACGTGGCGGCCGGCGAGGAGATCCTCAACCGCGCCAACATCCCCACCTTCCCCTATCCCGATACCGCGGCGCGCGTCTTCAATTACATGTGGCAGTACGCCGACAACCTGAAAGCGCTCTACGAAACCCCAGCCATGCCGGAGGATTCCGTCGCCTGGACACCCGACCGCAAGCTGGTCGAGAGCGTCATCGCCAAATCGCGGGCCGAAGGGCGCACCATTCTCACCGAGTTCGAAAGCAAGCAGGTGCTGGCCGCTTACGGGATTCCGGTGGCCAAGACCATCATCGCCGAGTCACGTGCCGATGCCGTGAAGGCCGCTGACGAAATCGGTTATCCCGTCGTGCTCAAGCTCTATTCGGAGACCATCACCCACAAGACCGATGTCGGCGGCGTGCAGTTGAACCTGAGCACCGCCGAAGCGGTGGCCAACGCCTTCGACGCCATTCAGACCTCGGTCACCGCCAAAGTCGGCGCCCAGCACTTCCAGGGCGTGACCGTGCAGCCCATGATCAAGCTCAGGGACGCTTACGAGCTCATCATCGGCAGCAGCCTGGACCCGCAATTCGGACCGGTGCTCTTATTCGGCACGGGTGGACAACTCGTGGAGGTCTTTAAGGATCGCGCCCTTGGGCTCCCACCCTTGAACACCACCCTGGCCCGCCGCATGATGGAGCAAACCAAGATCTACAAGGCGCTGAAAGGCGTGCGCGGACGCAAACCCGTGGATCTGGTTGCCCTCGAAGTGCTCATGGTGCGCTTCAGCGCCCTCGTGGCCGAACAGCGGTGGATCAAGGAAATCGATATCAATCCACTGTTGGTCTCGCCGGACGGGTTGATCGCCCTCGATGCGCGCGTGGTGGTGCATGGACCCGATGTCGCGCTCGACCAGGTGCCGAGGACCGCCATCCGCCCCTATCCCACTCGCTACGTGGTGCCGTGGACCATGAAGGACGGTATCGAGGTTACCATCCGGCCCATCCGTCCCGAAGACGAACCCGCCCTCGTGCATTTCCACGAGACGCTCAGCGAGCGCACCGTGTACCTGCGCTACTTCCACCTGATGAACCTGGAACAGCGGATCCAGCACGAACGGCTGACGCGGATCTGCTTCATCGACTACGATCGCGAAATGGCGTTGGTGGCGGAGCGGCGGAATCCCGAAACCGGCGAGAGCGAGATCCTCGGCGTCGGCCGGGCGATGAAGATCCACGGCACCTCGGAAGCCGAAGTCGCCGTCGTCATCAGCGACCAGTGGCAGGGCCGCGGCCTGGGCAAGGAACTGCTGGCGCGGTTGTTGATCGTCGGCGCCGACGAGAAACTCACCAAGCTGACCGCCGACATTCTCCCCGACAACCGCGGCATCATGCGCATCTGCGAAAAGCTCGGCTTTACCCTGAAGCATTCGTTGGATGACGACGTGGTGCGCGCCGAGTTCACGGTTTAAACTGTAATGGCGGGGCAGGCGGTCTCCTGGCTGCTTGCCCCCTTGCTTAACCTCGCGCCCCCCCGGAGTCCCGCTCCGCGCGCGCTAACGCCACCCCATCCCCATGACCACCAAAACTCTCCGCCGCCACGCCCTTTCCATCTTCCGCGCCTCTCTTGCCGCCGCCGACCCCGCCGGCGCCGTCGCCCGCCACCTGGCGCGCCGCAACTTCGACCGCTTCCGCCATATCTACGTCATCGGCGCCGGCAAGGCCGGAGCCTCCATGGCCCAGGCCGCCGAGCGCGTCCTCGGCCGCCGCATCACCGCCGGCCTCATCAATGTCAAGGACGGCCACCTCGCTCCCTTGCGCCGCATCGAGCTCAACCAGTGCGGCCATCCTGTCCCCGATGAGCGCGGCGCCGCCGGCAGCGTCCGCATCGCCCAAATCGCCGCCGCCGCCGGCCGCGATGACCTCGTCCTCTGCCTCGTCTCCGGCGGCGCTTCCGCCCTCCTGCCCCTGCCCGCCGAAGGCATCACCCTCGAGGAAAAACAGGCCACCACCCGCCTCCTCCTCGCCTGCGGCGCCACCATCCACGAGATCAACGCCGTCCGCAAACACATCTCGCGCATCAAAGGCGGCCAACTCGCCCGCCTCGCCGCCCCCGCCCGCGTCGAATCCCTCCTCCTCTCCGACGTCATCGGCGACAATCTCGACGTCATCGGTTCCGGCCCCACCGCTCCCGACGCCTCCACCTTCGCCACCGTCGCCGCCATCTTCGACCGTTACGCCATCCGCACCCGCGTCCCGGCCTCCGTCCGTACCCGCATCGAGCGCGGCGCCCGCGGCGAAATCCCCGAGACGCCCAAGCCCAGAGACCCCCTCTTCGCCCGCGTCCGCAATACCGTCGTCGGCGGCAACCGCCTCGCCCTCGATGCCGCCGCCCGCGCCGCCCGCCTGCTCGGCTACCGCACCCTCATCCTCTCCAGCACCATCGAAGGCGAAACCCGCGAAATCGCCCGCATGCACGCCGCCATCGCCCGCGAAATCTCTTCCACCGGACGCCCCGTTCGCCCCCCCGCCTGCATCATTACCGGCGGCGAAACTACCGTCACCATCAAGGGCGATGGACTTGGCGGCCGTAACCAGGAATTCACCCTCGCCGCCGCCTTGGATATCGCCGGCCTCCCCCGCGTCGTCGTCTTCAGCGCCGGCACCGACGGCTCCGATGGTCCCACCGATGCCGCCGGCGCTATCGCCGATGGCCAAACCCTCGCCCGCCAGCCCGACGCCCGCCTCTACCTCGACCGCAACGATTCCTACCACTACTTCCAGCCGCTCGGCGACCTCGTCATCACCGGCCCCACCAACACCAACGTCATGGACGTCCGCCTGATTCTGGTAGGATCGGACAAGTGAGCTTCTGGCGCAAACAAGTCATCGATTTCGCCCTCGATCGCGAGACTCAAACCCACATCGAAGAGCAGCGTGCCTGGATTGCCCGTGAGCCGGCCAACCCCAAGCCCTACTATCACTTGGCGCAGTTGTACCGGGTCGCCTTCAAGCCCGACGAAGCCCTCGGACTCCTCCTCGAAGCCGTCCGCCTCAACCCCGGCTTCGCCGAAGCCCACGCTGCCCTCGCCGAAATGTACGTCCTCCGCGACGATTACCCCGCCGCCTGGCGCCACGCCCGCCAAGCCGCCGCCAACGGCGTCCCCCGCGCCGTCGAAATGCTCACCCGAAATCGAGTCACACCAACA
>Ga0182030_10004202_pt1 | contig 30712 bp, 34 predicted proteins | sample 812S3MmetaG_FD_121299 | JGI IMG/M metagenome (GOLD analysis project Ga0182030, IMG submission 121299) | Permafrost microbial communities from Stordalen Mire, Sweden - 812S3M metaG (Illumina Assembly) | ecosystem: Environmental > Terrestrial > Soil > Wetlands > Permafrost | place: Sweden...
ACGAGGCACGTTCGGAGCATCGGCTGCAGCATCTGTTTTTGCGGCTGCGGCTTCGGGTTTCTTGTGGTCTTTGCCCTTTTTCTTTTCTTTTTTGGCGGCGGCTTCGGCGACAAGTTGTTCGAAGGCCATGTAGTCGCCTTCTTCTTCGGGATTTCGTTGTGCCTATCCAGTTTATCAGTATTGATTGGGGGTAAAGGACCAAGTACATAGCATACCTTAGAGTAAATTTCCCCAGAAATGACCAAAGCTTGAGCTCGTTCCAGCCTTTTGGACATAGGAATCTTTTTGTCATTCAAGATCTCATCACACACATCTCGTAAGACGCCTTGGATCTCGAATTTACTACCTCGCCATGCAGCTGTGAGGATCTTGCCTGTGACACGTCGCTCGTACTCGACCTTCTTCTCATCAGTCCAATCTTCACCTCCTTTCTCTTCCATTTTGGCCATTTCTTCCATCGTCATCTGGGCATCGATCGCACTGGATATGGTATTCCATGTTTCCTTGGCAATCGTTCCCTTGTCCTTCAATCTGGAGAAGAATCCACCGATACCTAAGAATTTCTGGGATTTCAGTAGACCGGTAGCTTTTTGCATGTATGTTTGTCCAATCGCGTGTAGGATATCTAGACCGAAAGATTCCATCTTCAAGTTCTCGACTTCTAGTCTAGTCTTCTCTTGGAATGCTTTCGTGACGTCGGGACCCTTATCGGTTTCTGTCCATATACTGATTCGATCAACCAGCTTCTTTGCGAGGGTATCGACACGTTCTTGACGTATACGTGCACGCTCTTTCTCATAAGCTGCAAGTTCTTCTCTTTGCGCTTTCGATAAGCCACCCTTTTTCTTATCCTTCTTGCGCAGCTCCTTTTCTTCCTCAGTCAAGCCTGCAGCATTCAACTGCGCATCTTCCTCCGTCTTATCCATAATAGCCTGTCTGATCGGAATACCATTGTTCCTCCTGGGCGTCGAAGCACCCGACGCCGAAGGACTAGCTGACGCCGCAGCAGCAGGTTTCTCGAACGCCGTCGAAGCAGTAGAAAATCGATCCGAGTCCGCAACAGATGGCGCAGGCGGTTTGCCAGTCGAGGAGCTCTCTCCGGCGGCAGCAGCACGCTCTCTCTCATCGGCGAGACTCGCTTCCTTCGCAGCCGCCTCGCCCGGGAATTCTTCCTCCCCGCCCTCGTGATCCTGCATAGTGATATCCATGGTCTTGGTCAGATCCTTCATGAGAGAGATCTCACCGATCAGGTCTACGAATGCTTCACCCCCGAAAATGGTACCGAAGAACTCGGCGGGGTCTGCGAAGCCTTCCCCAGGCACTGCCTGGTCTTTGCCATACTTGTCGTACTGCTTTCGTAAATCGGTGTTGCTGAGGACTTGGTAGGCTTCGCCGATTGCTTGAAATCTCTCGTGCGCTGTATCGTCGCCAGGATTCTTGTCTGGTGAGGTTAGTTGGCTCTAAGGGAAAGATTTCGGTGGGGGCTACCTGGGTGGGTGATAATAGCTAGTTTGCGATATGCCTTCTTGATCTCGAGCTCAGAGGCATCTGTCTTGACGCCAAGCGCATCATAATAAGTTGTGTCGACGACCATGATGCCTAATATGTCTGTTGATAGGATAGACGGGCGGTCGCAGGGCAATATTAATGTTGGGCCTTATGACGCGCGTGTAAGGCTGAGGATTTTGCGAGGAAGTCACATTCACAGATGCGGCGAGGCTTAGAGTACCCTCAATTTTCAAATAGCCCAGGACTGCTTGTGAATCTACACCAGTACGATTTGACTTAATTCAATTGTCCCAGAATTACTTCAAAAATTCAGAATAGAACGCAATTTTTTCTTACAATCTACGCCGCACTGGCCTTGGCACCAATGTCTTAAAATTTGATATTCATTGTCAGGTATGATTCATTGTGTCTAAGGTAGATTCAGCAAGAAATTATAGACCATCCATTCGCATTCTAAGCAATTCGGTCGACTTTTGAAAACAGGGGAATCTCATTTATTTCACACCGGCAGCAGCCATTCTCTGGAAGCAGCCCTTGTAAGCCTCGTGAATCTCTAGGACCTCAAACTTGTACTCCTTAAGCTTATTGACCAACTTTGTAGTATCCAACTTGCAGTTGCTTCGTCCGGCCTTGATGACCTTCGCTTGCTCATCCAACGTGAAGTTCTTCCAGGTGAAGTCCGGTCGGACGTATTCCTTGAAGAGGCTAAGAACCTCGTTGTGGGAAATGGCACCTGGGTTGGTGAAGTTGTAAATGCCGGTATCTTTATGCTCAGCCAAAAGAATGGAAGCTGGGAGGAGATCGTGGAGGATGGTGTTGGAGTTGGGGATGTCGACGACACGTTCGTACTTGGCGATCTTGGTAACGAAGTTACGGGAGTGCAAGTCGTCGCTGACTGGCATACGAAGTCGGAGGATCAGAGCGTTGCTGTAGTATTTCATGATCTGTAGGGGAGTTAGTAGTTTGGGGTTGAATAAGGACCATTGGCACTGACCTCCTCAACGTGGGCCTTCGTCTCCGAGTAGAACGAGCCGTTGAAGTTGGCCTTGTCAGTCTCGAGGTATCCTGGGCCACCAATTGGGTGGGCGTCATCGTAGGCGTAGATACATCCGGTGGCGAAGACAGTGATGTGAATTCCCTTCAAGTAGCAGCAATCTGCCAAGTTCAAGGTACCAATAACATTGTTTCGGACGGTCTCCTCCTTGTGGTCCTCGCACCAATCGACATTTGGCCGTCCAGTTGATCCCGCAGCATTGAGAACGTGGGTGGGCTTGATTTTGTCCAACACAGCAATAACTTCCTCTCTATTTTGCATGCGAACAGTGGTGGTGTGAACCTCCTTTCCTGGACACTCTATCAACTCTGAAGCCTATAGCTCATGGAGGGGTTAAATTCCTACCTTGGCTCTCGAGGAGAGTCTTCAAATGGCCGGCAACCCAACCTTCTCCACCCCAGATAAGGAAAACATTCTTTGATGCCATGATTCCTAAATTTTAATGTAGAAATATGGGAATATTGCAGGTGCAAAGGTAGATGGCGAATAAACGAAAGTGTCGGTGTGAGGAGGGGAAGCTTTGTAGCGTGGGTGGATTTCAAAGGTGGCTGAATGTAAGGGGCAACGTTTTTATACTAGCCTTTTCGAGACCAACTCTTTCTCCTTTTTTGGCATTTCTACAATCATGAATGTCTGGAACGTGAGAATAACTCTTATCAATTGTAGCGGGGTTCAAGCTTAAGAAGCTTACTTTACCAAGTAAGCAGAACTCCACCTTAAAAGCCGTATTCGAGACCAGGGCGGCGAAACCTTGCACTCAGCTACATGGGTTGAGATTTCAGATTCTAGATGTTGGGTTTCAGGGGTTCAATCTCGAAGATTTCTAGCTGTCTAGCTGATATGGTCTGACCATTACCCAGATTTATAAGATATAGCAAGAGTAAAGAGAATTCAAAGGCTCATGTGTATGTAGAGAAATATATTATTAAGGGGTTCTATGGTACCTATGGTATGAGGTGATCCAAATAAGCCGTCCGTGGCTGAATTCTCTGGCTGATAATCCTACGACAATCCTCGTCCATTGCTCGCGCCCCCAATCAGAAAATGCCAAATCGTAACTCGAGATCTCCCCTTTTTCGCCCCCTTCTCGTAGCGATAGATGTGGCGCAAGTATTTAAGATTGAACCAACAGTTTCAGGGTGCGGCGCAAATTTGACGCGGGAGGATCGAATAGATTCTTCTTATACGAGGCCGCTTTCTGCGCTGACATGATCCAGGAGATCCGTCATTCTCTACTAATCTGTGTGACATCGCCGCCATTCTGAGGAGTGTCTCAATCTTCCTCGTCTCCTCATTCTTTTCGCAACCTTCACTCCGACGGGAATCATTCGCCGAACACACCTCACGTTCTGAGATACGAAATCACATGATCATCCTTCAAAATGCCTTCCGAGTCAGAAGAAAACAGTCTCCCGCTCCTGGAGGTCGAAGCACAAGATGGCAAGCACGATAAAATAGATGACGATGTCGAAGTTCAGCCACCAGCTCCCAAGGTCCCTTCCGGCGCTGGGAGGAAGTTCTTGATATGGACGGTCATCAATATGGCCGCAACAATAGGAATCGTGTTTACGAACAAGGCCATTTTTGATGATCCGTCGTTCAAACTGATGCAGACGGGGTTCGCGGCTTTTCATTTTGTTTGTACGGGTCTCACGTTATATGTTGTGTCAAGAGCGGGCATATTCGTGCCAAAACGAGCAGGTCTCGTGGAAATTCTTCCCGTGAGTTATGAGAGAGATTGATCTCAGAATGAAGAAAAATCTTGCTGACATCGATGTAAGCTCGCTCTAAGCATGTGCTTAAACGTCGTGCTGCCCAATCTCTCACTGGCCTTTTCCACCGTGACTGTCTATCAACTATGCAGAGTGCTGCTCACTCCCTTGACAGCAATCATTAACTATATTTTCTATCAGCAAAAGATCCCACGGAGTGCGGCTCTGGTTCTCATTCCCGTCTGTGCTGGTGTTGGGATCACGAGTTATTATGACACTCAGCCTTCCAACGATGATAAGGTCCAAACCACCAGCACCCTTGGGATCATCTTCGCCTTATCTGGAGTCTGTGCCTCGTCAGCGTACACAGTGCTCATCGGAGCTTACCATAAGAAGCTCCAAATGTCGTCCTCGCAACTGCTCCTTAATCAGGCGCCAATTTCATCCCTCATGCTTATGGTTGTAGCGCCTCTGGTCGACCGCATACCGGTATTCAATGATGTGCCACTTTCTCGATGGCTGATGATTCTGATGAGCGGAGGATTTGCCGCATTGATCAATATCTCGCAGTTCTTTATTGTGAATAGCTCTGGCCCGGTCACGAGTACTGTAGTGGGGCACTTGAAGACGATCTCGATTGTGACTATTGGTTGGGTTGTCAGGTGAGTTTAAACAGTGCACTGTGACTGACTTTGGCTAATGCAACAAAGTGGGAGGGGTGTGACGGATCGAAGTGCGTTAGGTGTTTTAATGACAGTTGCAGGAATAGTTGGGTATAGGTAAGTTTAACATTGTATGTCAAGAGATTTGGCTGATTACTCGGCAGTTACATTATGCTACAAAATCGGAAAAAGTAGATCATGTTGACAGGGGCGATATTTTTACCCATCCAATCCGCCATCTAGATCCTCGAGGAGGAAAAGCTGCTTTCCATATTCTCTTAGTTATATATTGTCATATTTACAGAGCGTTCTTAGCCGTTGGTTCGTATGTTCTAGAATTTTATATACATTGTAATTTTTCATGTAGATACATTTGTTCTTTAGCGTTGCGAGAGTTGGCTGTATAGAGTTGCTCCTCCGAGAGCCAAAATGATACCAAAAGAGTCTTTGAACGTCAACAATCTTCCTTCGCTGATCCAGCCGTATGTGAGAATTATGATTGTTTTTACACTGCAAGCCCCGTTAGCTGATGCGATATTTTTGGGGAAATCGTAGGCTTTGAGCTCACTTAGATGCAACGTTGAAAGTCAATGCACTCATACGCCCGATTATCAAGAATTGAGAGAGGTTCAACGATGCAGCTGCAAGTCCGGACAGGAATAGGACTACCAAAGTATCTCGTGGAATTTCCTCCACGTTGGGTAATGTATCAAAGAAGGGAGCCAGAAGTGCCAACAGCCCCACAGCTATCGGAGCTTGGTTCAGGAGCAATTGCGGACTTGAAAGTCCAAAGTCCTTAATTTTCTTCCCGATCCAGACTTGATAAAATGCGGTCACCGTGAACGCAGCGACGGCTATAGAAGCTCCCAATGTTGTTGTACCAGCCGCTCCAGTATTTGTAAGGGCAACACCGATGCAAACGCCTGCAAGAGCTCCGATTGTAAGACCAGAGATGGACTTTCCAATGAATAAGTACTGGAGTAGTGCAACGCATGGCGTGGTCATGATTTTAGCAAGCCTGTAAAGTTTGAGCCAATATTCAGGAAGATCGTTTGGGAGTTTGGGCGTACTGATAGAAGCCAACAGAGTTGTAGGCTAAACTAAGATTCCCAAGAATAAGGAAGCCAGCGAAGAAGCTGCAAAGAGGAATCATTTGTAGGAAGGGTAGTCGAACCGACACAAAGAGGTTGAACGGAGATCGACTTGCTATCCATAGAACAATGGTTGTACATGTGAAATGCCGCATAGCAAAGGATACTTGCATATTCTGCAATTGAGGGTCTTTGAAGATCCTATTTTAACCGTTAGAGACTCTTCTATTACAAGAACAGGAACAAGAATTCGATCCAGATTGTCTTGTATTACATATGCTGAAATAATATTATACCCACCATTTATTCAAGAACACGAGAGTTACAGTGCTTGCAATATTTAAACAAATGCAAGCGCCGTCAATAATCTGTTTGCGCAACCCGATTTGCTTTTGTCCCCCTTTGTTGATTGCCAGCACATCAGGCCGCAGGAGATCCTTCCTGACCATCTCAATATCCGTTTCCGGAGCTGTACTGCCACTCATTGCAATCCGTATCTGGGGTCGAGTCTCGGGGTTGATCAAGGCTGAACGATCCGCACGCCACTAAACCGTCGCCCAAACATCCGAAGATTGGAAATTTCGGACCTAGATGGAGTGCTACTGTATGATCATCGAGGCGAAATATATGCAAAGTCAAACAAATAAATGACAACCAATTTTGGCAGTGAAGGAAGAAAGTAAAGGAGGCGGAAACAAAAATCTTGTGCCGCGTTCTGCGAGGCTGAAGCTTGCAATGGCCTAATTGGGTAATTGTTACATCAATTTGATTGGTAGAAATTTGCAGGGTTGTAGAGCTTATTGAAATTTGAGCTTTTAGCCGTGAAATCAACTGTAGAGTACAAACTTCAGAAGAGTCAGGAGAGCAAACTTCTCCCCAAATTCTCAAAACATACATCTCTCTTACTTCCAAAGGCTTTGATACATCTTAATTGATTCGTATCAATCACATTTACTCCCACTTCAGAGGCTCCATATCTTCCCTCACCAGCTCAGCCCAAACCGTCAAATTTCCAACTCCACATTTCAAGATGGGTCTCCTAGGCCAGTTGCTTTATTTCTCGGTACATCCGAATCAATTGAGATCCATTTTACAATGGCATGTCTCTGATATCCATTTCTGTGCTTCTGCTAATTTGTTGGCAGGAAATTATGGCACGACCCTGTTCACACCCGCAACCCTGAAAAGGAGTCCGCGACACTCAAAGAATGCTTCAAGTACCTCAATATGACGAGTCGAAGTTTCAGCTCCGTAATTCAAGAATTGAACCCCGAATTACTCGTCCCAGTTGCTCTTTTTTACCTCATCCTGCGGGGATTGGATACGATTGAAGATGACATGACGATCCCGCTCACAAAGAAGGAGCCATTGCTGCGGGATTTTGACAATATTATTGAGAAGGATGGATGGACCTTCGATGGCAACGGACCAGCCGAAAAGGACCGGGACTTACTGGTTCACTTCGACGTTGTTATTACTGAGTTCAATCTCACCAAGCCGGCTTACAAAGCTATCATCAAAGATATTACGAAGAAGATGGGTGGTGGAATGGCCGATTATGCAAACAACGCAGAGCACAACACCAATGGTGTTAATACTATTAAGGACTATGAGCTATACTGTCATTACGTTGCAGGTCTTGTTGGAGAAGGGTTGACGAGATTATTTGTGGAGAGTGGACTTGCCAATCCAGCTTTACTTAAGAGGCCGGAACTTGCAGAATCCATGGGCCAATTCCTACAGAAGACCAATATCATCCGAGACATACGGGAAGATTTCGATGACAAGAGAAGATTTTGGCCAAAAGAAGTTTGGTCAAAGTATGTAGACAAGTTTGAAGATATGTTCAAGCCGGAAAATCGCGAAGCAGCTGTGAATTGCACCTCGGAGATGGTCCTAAACTCTCTTAGGAATGCGGAAGAATGTCTATTCTATATGGCTGGGATCAAGGACCAAAGTGTCTTCAACTTTGTGGCTATTCCCCAAGCAATGGCTATCGCGACATTGGAGCTTGTCTTCCGAAACCCCATGATCTTTGACAAGAATGTCAAAATTACCAAGGGTGATGCTTGCGAATTGATGATGCAGTCTTCAACAAATTTGCGATCCGTCTGCGACATCTTCAAGAGATACTGTCGGAGAATACATAAGAAGAATACCCCAAAAGACCCAAACTTTATCGATATTAGTATTGCATGCGCAAAGGTGAGAGTATTCAACTTTTTTTTTTTTGCGCCAACGACTAACAAAGACAGGTCGAGCAATTCATTGAGTCAATATATCCTTCACAGGACCCTAAGGCATTATCTCTTATTCATAAGGGGGAAGTCCCGGTTGCCGATGCAAAGAAGAAAGCTGAGGAAGCGGAAGCCAAGAAGGACGTGTTCTACCTTCTTCTTGCTGTGCTGGGAACACTGGCCATAATATCGGCTTTAATGGTTCGAGTCCTTCTAAACTCAAGCATTACCCAGAACTAATGATGTGTAGATCGGAATTGCCTATTGGGCCGGAGCCAGGTTCGATGTAGCGTTGAGTGAGTTAAGCAAAGGGAAAATATTCCCCAAACATGATCCAGGAAGTCCTGAAGCTCAAGCTATCGTGAACCAGCATGACCACGCTGAGCTGTAGCTTCCACGTCCTAAATGCTAAATGCTTTCTCATACCATATTGTTTTGTCCGGAGCCACGGCGCTTAATCTTTCTATATCCTCAAGGATTGCAAGCGATGTATTATAGGGTCTAAGAAGGGCGCTACATAGCAGTTTGACAAAATAATCAAACTTTTTACATATAGTATGTGTGAGAAAAGTTTTTATCTTCTCCCCTCTTGGGTAGCAAAATAGCACGGATGTCAAATTGCAATTCGGTCTCTTCAATGACTGTTGGTTGTGCCGAAGATGTGCTGAAATTAGAGCCATGCAATTGCTCAGTGATGAGGCGATTTCTGCGATCCTATTATTTAGTTTTGGGGAGCGGATATTGAACTGCGTACATACTACGATATCTTCGATGTTTCAATTGGCTAGGTTCTGGAGTTTGAGTACCATTGTAGCCGATCTAGTGGTGCGAATCGAAATCCGTCAAGCAACGTCGATTGGTGTGTCCGTCCCGACGGCAATGTTGTATGATCCTTTAGGTACGTCTCAACATTTATTTCTGCTTGACAGTTTGTGATACACTGACTTCTGACACGGGCCCCTGTCTGTTGGTAGGGCCGTGGAAGTTGGGCAAAATCTTCTGACAAAGGTGCCTCTCCATATTGACCTTGCGATCTCGTTGGTCAAGCCCTCCTTTCGACGTGCACACCTTCCCACCCTCCTCTTCGTTGTCTCAGATTTTGTTACACAAACAATGTGTCTCAAGACGGAAGCACTGCTACTGTGTTCCGAGTTCCATTACACAGTGAGTAAAATGGGATCGGCATGGCAGCATACACACAACTTCCCTTCATATAAAGTCGTCGATTTCAACCCCGCCCTCGACTTTCATATGCGTTCCTACATTTAAGCCGACCTGACCAATATTGAGCAAGCTGAACTTACGCCAAGAATGCTGAATTTAAGCTATTATTGACAATGCATCCAAGAAGGGGATGAAAATGACAAGTCGATTAAACAAAATGCAACCTTAACTGTACACTCCGTGAGGCCAACGTGATATCATTTCCTCTCCATTAATTATACATTCTTACATAAATTGCAATCATCCTTCCGATTCCATCACCCCCCGTCCATCATCCACACTACGTATACGTCGCCGGGTCATGCTTCGAAATCACCCACCAAGCATCTATTTCCCAAAATGAGCACTTCTACCGCCCACCCACTTACAACGAGGATTCACTTACGAATAACTCCCGGAATCCATCCAAGGATCGTAAGACAGATGTTGATGAGGAAGTCTGCGCCACATCCGGTCTTGAGAAAGACGGCGAGGGGAGGGATGAAGATGGCTACGATGTACGCAAAAACATCGGCCTGTGAGGCGTTAGTAAGAGCTTAAATGGTGATTTGAAGCCACATGTGTTCTCAGATGAGGCTAAGATATATGAAGCGCACACCAGACGCGCTTGCTCATGCAGAGAATAGATAGAACTTACGCTGGAAGAAGCTGCCATAATAGCACCTTAGATGATCTGATTACGAGGATATTTGAGGATTTGTTTATTTTATTTGTTTAGAGGCGATGTAAATTTTGACTACGGTGGTAGCAGAGGCTTGGAGTCCGACATATACTATATAATCTTGGCAAATTGCCAAGTGAATCCCCAGAATGACGTAGAACCTCGGTAGTAGCCGAGAAACCCCTGTTCCTGACCAACCGTCAACTCTAAAACATACGACAAAGCATCAGCTCCGAAGTTCTTTGTTCTAGATGGCTGATTTAAAAATAGATAATGAGGTAGTTGGTGAAAAAGGATATCACAATGCGGTGATAGCTTCCATTCCCGCAACGCAAGCACAGCTTGAAGCAGCTCCCCGTTCAGTAAACCCTGCTCCCTATGCCAACGCCGCCGGGATGTCCTAATCCGATGTCAGATCGACGAATCCCGAAAATGGAACTTCGTATGTCCAGGGAAATGCTGGAAGGCAGTCAGTGGTGGCAATGTCGATGGGGGCGGTGAATACCAATGGTATAAATATGGAGGGACCTGGAAGAATAAGCATGAATATGTGAGTGGGAAGATTAAAGGGAAGGCGAGGGAGAAGAGTAAGGAATTGCATAATGGGCATAAAGGACCACATAGGAAGTCTGGCCATTGGACGCCAAAGGCGAAGAAGAATGATGGTCTGGTAAAGATCGGAGCTGATGATGGGGATAGTGATATTGAGGTTTCAGAGGTTGATGATGATGATGATGATGAGAAATAGAGCGATGGAAAGATCTGAGGATGGAAGGGTCACATATCCAAAGCGGAACGCATGGAGTGTGATGCCGAACTCAACGTTTGAAAGTATGGCTACTTGGAAAACATCGACGATCTGTTTTGGGCGATCAAGTGGGCTGATCACTTTCCACCCTCGTCACCTTTCAACTCTGCCACCACAGGTGAAGGTATTGACTTCGACACTCTTGGATTGTCCTCGGCCTCATGGAGAACAACCAATACAGAGGCCACCAACGTCGCAGGAGTGTACAGACCATTTGGCGCCCCCCAGATCTTAAAGCAGAATGAACACCGCAGGCGCTGCGTGTCTTACTTCACATCATCCCAATCGGAGACCTTTCCAGAACCGTCACCATACTTCTCGGATATGAGCTTTTCTACCGCTTTCCTGCCACTCTCAAACGAGTGTTTCGGGACTGATCTCTCGGTTTCCCTGATTGGATCCACAAGCCTGATGCGTTCGTCCTCGGCACATTCAAGACAAGTCTCCGCGGCGGCTTCGTGTGGATTCTTGCATCTCTCCGCACAATACTGACACCACTTGGATTTCTCTTCAGTAGCAACTAAAGTGCTATCCTCTGTGATCTTCTGATTTCTCATATCTGAGATGACCTGGTCGAGGTCATCGGCTCCGGCAGCTTTTGCCCGAGCTTTCGGCGATTCAGCAGGGTGAGTTTCCTCGTCTGGTTTATACTTGATGACCAGAGATATGGACAGTCCATGACTTTGAGATAGGACAGGAAGAGTACCAACTCCAGGGCTCTTCTCACCATGAGCCCCATGTTCCAAATCAACCTCTACATCTTTCCTCGCAGTATTCTTCTCTACAGATGCAGGACCTTCATTCTCCTTTGCTAAATCTTTGTCCTCTGTCTTCGGTTGCTCACCACTTTCTACAGCTGGCACGCGTTCTGGACTGTGTCGATGCAGATCTGAGAGTCTATGCGGACATTTAGGACAGCGCTTGAGCTCAGAGGTGTTCGTTTCTGATTGACTGTTAGAAGTTGACATGACGTTGGATTGTCGGTGTGACTTTGGAGTATAGTTTTTTGCTTGAGTGTTGGCTGATATGTTTAAGGATGATGGTAGGATCCAAGCAAAATACAGATCTTTATAATCAATTCTCCACCCAGCATTTGTGAATCACCGAGTCCTGTTTTGTGTGAATCAATTAATTCAACCTTGTTGTGAATCAGCCTGAGTCACATTTGGCTAGGAGGACTATTGGCCAAGTTGAGCCTTAGGTACTCTCAACTCATACTTCACCATAAGGGTCCCATTCACACCCACATAACCACATTCCTCCCTATCTCCTAGTTCCCAAACCCCTCACACCCCTCCTCCCTACAATTCTTAATCCACCCCTCAACCCACCGTCTCCTTCTCGACGACAAATACTTATCTCTCCCCCGCCCCCCTATCTCTCCCCTCCGTCCATATCCATGCCCATGCCCATGCCCTTTTCCGCACTCTCACTACTCCCACTGCTTCCACTATCACTTTTCCCACACAGCATCGCTTTCCAGGTCGAGTTTTTAGGAGGTGGTATTTCCATCCCGCAAAAAGGGCCAGTTTTGGGACGGAATTTGAAGCGTGCCGGGTCTAGACGGCATACTCGGCAGGATGCTGGGGATCTGGGTCGAGTACTGTTGATGCGTGATGTTGTGGCAAAGAGGGCGGATGAGGAGCTGTCGTTGCTTGATTGTGTGGTGTTTCTTGGGACATTGGAGATTTGAATATTGGTTGATGTAAAATGTGAAAACTGGAGGGGAGGGGAAGGGAAAGTTAGGCAATTTATTGGGAACTTGGTCACGGTCTGATTGTCCTCAAATGTGTGATACATCCTAAGCTTTCGATGGGGTCGATCTTATACCGTGAATCAACGCTCACAAAGGATTACTCCTGCTTCGGAGACGCAGCTATTTTGTTAAAAATCATCGCAATCTATCTAATTTTAGAAACTTTCATGAAAATCGTCGCTCATAAATGCGTAAGTAAATGCCCCTTGGGCCAGTTGAGTCCTCCCTTGAAAACCGCTCCTTCCGTTCCATAAATTAATCGATGCGCCTTTCCCGTGAATAATCCTGCTATCATACATTATACTTTACACTCACTTCCGGCCCTTGCGACGTGCTGCGGCAGCTGCAGCTTCCTTTGGATCTGGGCACGACTCACAGTCACAATAGAATCCGTACTTGTCATGTAGAGAGGCGGGAGAGTCGTGCCCACAGTAGCTGATGGTTATCTCAGTGCCCTTCGGGATGTCATAGAGGGAGGTTGTGACGAGACGTTCTTGATCTGCAATCCACTTGTACGTACAGTTTGCATGAGGGTGGCAAGCGTGGTTATATCCTGAAGAGCCAAAATTAGTAGCGCAACATGAAATTTGCCAGGGGCCGGAAAGCGTACGGGATGACTTTAGGAAGATACCGCCTTCATCACGAGTGATTTCAAATCTTTTTGGAGCAGAATCAGCATGCGTAGTCTCATAAATTCCCTAAGCTCCAAACTCACCGATTGGTCTTGAAAATAGCTAAAATCATTTGCGGGTCGACCTCCTGCCAGCCATGAAGAGTACGATAGGCTTTTCTTTGCTCCCACGTAAGATTCTCATAGGCATAATATACCCCAACTAAGGTCGACTTAAATAAGGCCTTCTCGCTCAGAATATCGGTGTCTCTCGGAATGTTCCTCGTGGCAAAAGCGCCAAATCCTTTCTCTGTGGGCGACGGTCTAACTTCAAAGTATTTGGTAGAGAATAGGACTTCGGAGGGAGAAGAAGAGGGTGAAGAATAGGTGGGAGAAGAGGAGATAGAGGAGGTCTTGGAGAAAGTTTCGCCAAAGGACGATTGTGGAGAAATTGGCGGAGTCGGCAGTCCGCAGAGTTGGCTTTCACGGCAGGCGACTCGGCGTGTCTTGACCGGCTTTGGGATTTCCTTTGCCTTTTGAGGCTTTGAGATCATTCATTAGAATCTTTCGGTTTCGGAGTCCAGGTACCACTTACCTTCCAATTCCAACTAAAAGCTGCCGACCAAACGGCAAAGTCATCTGCCAAAACGGCAGGCGAGTCGAACCCCTTAGTGAAGGGCATCGTGAATCCTGGATACATCTTAGTGTTCACCGATTGTGACGATGGATTTGAGGCGATCATATGTGATGAGAAGCGTTGATGGGTTAACTCAGTTTGCTTGTTGCCTTTGTAGCTTTCTTTTTGTCGTTTTGCTTAATGTTTTATTCTTCTTCTCAGCTCTTTGGATAGTTGGACGATACTAATCGTCCTGTTTGCTCCACTGCAGGTCTTTGCACGCAACAAGACCGCAATCAGGACGAGCTACAATTTATCGGAGTCTTGGAGTGCCTGCAATATCATCTCTGCACCTTGCAGTGAAAGGCAGGGGAGGGGAGACTAACTTACAAAGAAAGATATTCTCTTCAAGACTGAAGAGTCCTCGAAATTGGGACAAGTTATTTGCCTCGGAATGCCCAAGATTTTTGTCTTAGTATTGAGGAAAGCTTGGAAAGATCTCAGATACCCAGGAGGTCTTTTCGCGACGGTGGATAAACTTTGAAGACTGAAGCATGAGCTCCGACCCAGCAGGGAAGGTCGGGTTGCCTACTCGACATTTCTATAGGAAAAGTTAACGGATAGTCAATGAAAGACAGCGGTAAGAAACTCGACAACAGCTCAGATTCTATTACAGAATGCAAAGGACGTGGGGAAATCATTGCGACCCAAAGGTCCTCAAGCTTCAAGCTTGCGCAGGACGAAAAATCAACGAGGTCGGCACCCACGTCACTATCAGAGTTCCTATAGTCTTGAGGTATCGATAGTTTCTTGTGGTATCTTATCTTGAGAGTCTACCCAACGAGGCTTCATTGCTTTTATAGGGTGACCAAGAGTCCTAATTCCAGACCTCTAGGTGAATTCTTGATTGCTTACCAAACTAGATCATAAATAATTCCCTAAATAATTATGTAGAAAAGAAACAACCTCTGACTAATTCACCTTGAAAACCTGGCAGATGTTTCACGGTTCTCATTCAAGCTCGAACTATTTGAGTAAGAGAATGGAAATAAAGTCGTGCTTGCTCAAAAGTCTCGCCAAAGCATGCAATTGGAAGGAGAAATGCTGGAAGTTCATCCACATGACGCGCAAGTCGTTTGAATCTGACAAGCTTTTATAAGAAGAAACAAACAACATCAGCAACAGAGGGAGTGAAATGAAATTGCTTTTGCAGATCTATTTATACCTACCATCGAATATGGGTTCCAAAAATTGAACTCACTCGGCCAAACTTTTAAAGCTGCCAACAAACGTATCTTCCGTACTCGATAAGATAGGTGCGAACACATACAAACTTGGCAAATTTCCCATTCCATTTCCTTGAAAATCACTTTGACGACGTAACAAGGAACGAGACAATAATGATATTCCATATCAGTAGGAGCTAGCTACTCGGACAATAGCTCATCGCCCATTACAAATTATTAGTTCTCTTTTCAAAGCCAGAGAACTGGCAATGATAAACAGGACTTCTTCAAAAGATCTCTAGGCATTTTCTCAGTCCATTCAATGGAAGGGTTGGGAAAATTGTTGCATTTATTCGGTCAACAAGGCGCAAATGCTTGCCTGGACCTATAATCGCAGAACCTCGCCCTACCATCCTAACATTTGAGATTCTAGGCTGATGACGAGTCACTCCCATCAGGGCTTTGACCGCGATAGTTCTGAAATGCGGGACCTAAAGGAAATTGACGAATTGCTTGCGTTATTTGCTGCATGCTAACATTGCCTAAGCTAGGAACAGGACTGGACACTGAAACATTTTCATCAAAGACGGGTATGTAATTTGAAGTGGAATCACTGTCGTCGACATTTGATTGTCTCCAGCTTTGGAAGGCTGAGGGATGGGTCGTTATAGGTTGTGGAGGTGACTGAGCAGGGGCTTGTTGTAAATTGGAAGGATCAGGTAAGGCAGCTGCCCAATCAATGCCAATATCATCTGGCTCCGGATAGTGGAATTCAGGGCCGTCGCTTCCATCTCCAGAACTATTATCTGGAAACAGTGACAAGCTGGAATCGATGATCTGAACAAGATCGCGGGGCGTGGGGCGCCCCGAGGGATAATACGCAAGGCAGCGAAGGATTGTCGTTCTTAATTCCTTGCTGTATTGTGCATCGAGAAGAGGCTTTCCCATTGTGAGAGTAGGCAGTTCGTTACCTGGTAAATCTGCCCAGAAGAGCTCAACGTCTCGGGAGAAGCTCCGACAACGCGTAGTGAGGTTGTACATGAGTTTTCCTATTTGCCACTGAAAAGGTCAGTATTGCGATAAATAGTAAGGGAGATAATGACTTTAGAGACCACGTACCACGTTCATTGCGTTTCCAAAAACCCTCTGTCTAGGAGGATACATATATTTATCATATTGTTCCTAATACCATGATTAGAAAAAGCACGAGCTTCACTGGGGAACAAATTTACAGGAGGATGAACGGTTTGGGTACCCGCCCAATTCATACTATTGAAATACCCACCGGTTTGTTCCCTGACAGCCGGGACCTCACGAGCCAATCCAAAATCCGCGATCTTGTACATGTCAGCGATTAGAGGGATGTTTGGGAATTCGATACATACTTTACAAACTGGTATTCTTCTGTGATCTGGATCTTTGCCACCTATGAGCACTGAATCCAATCAGCTTGAGCTACACTCGGACTCTGCGCCAAGACTTACCATTTCCTCTTGTAATGTCGAAATGTACAATTTGCTTTCGATCATCTCCTCGGAGTCTTTCTTCATCGGGCCAAATTGGCCCGTCCAGGTCTTCGCTGCCAGTATCTATAACTGTGAGAGCTAAGGCTAGGCATTTGAAGACCCTCCACTGGAAGATCTCGGGTGTTAGCAATTACTTCTTTAGGATAAATCTGGGAGTAGAGGCTCGTCTCATACGCGGATACCTCGGAAGCGAGTATATCTGCTCATGAGACAATCTGGAATAGGAATGTTCGCTTACAATAGATTCCTCCAGCATGGGGTTCTGAGCAGTATAATGCCTATATAGGGTTAGCCAACACATCCCTGGAGCTCAGTAACTCAACAAACAGTACGTTGAAACGCGGATCGAATCCAGCCTATGCTCAACAGTTGATGAAGAACAAACCGCCACTGTGTTGCCCAGAAACAGGAATTAGTACATACGTATAAGACTCCTTCAAAAACTTGTTAAAATCACCATACTCGCAATACTCCAAGAATATCCGAGCTACGTCCGAGAACTCTATATCATATTTCAATGACGTGCCCAACGCCCTCTCCATAACAACTGTCTTATACATTTTCAAAATGTGTTTTGTGTTCGTTCTGCCCAGCACATATAGGAAGCGACATTCATCTCTTAAAGATTGAATTGCTATCGCATTAGTCCGGCTACAGGCTTGCTTGATGACGACTCTCCTCGGTCCACTTGTCCTTGAGTCTTCTGCACGCTCAAACAATCCAACGACGCCTTGTGCTCCGGCGCCGAGGACCCTCACCCCTTTATAACCAGCACCAACTCGATTGGCCCATCGAGGTTCAGATGCAAGCCATGCTATTTCTTCGGCGGATTGTATCGGGGGGTAAGCTGTTTGGCCGAACCAAAGGGGGTCCTCGGGAAGGGATGCTGTTCTGCCACCTAGGATTTGGGTTCCTGGACCTATCGGCCGGTCAACACCACCATAAATGGTGATTGCATCTGCGGGTCCCGCGGAGTTAGCCATTGCGAATGTTTATAGCGGCAGTTATGATTATTTATGGCTGTTTGGGTCGATACAGAAAAAAGGTCAAAAATTCCGGTCATGAACAAAGACATTACGTGAGAAAGAGTCCCATTTCGGCCAATTACTGAGATAAAGAAATCCTACTTTCTCTCCTTCAAACTCGAATAAGACAAAGAAAAGACTGACTCAGTCACAATTTTTCTGCACATGACCCTCTCGGTGCTTCTCTTGCCGATTGTAGTGATACTTTGAGCTAAGTGACTTGGAATTGACAGCTATTATGGCACTGATACCAAGATAAAAATAACTGCCAGTAACAATAGTAGCAAAGAGACTACGAGCTTAGTGAAGAGGTCTTTTTAATTAAAGATGACCTCGAATATAATCTCCTAGTTTCTTCAATGCTTCTTGAAGAACCTCAGTCTCGCAGACAAATCCAATTCGTACAAAGCCTTTAAACTCATGACCGAAGCATTTCGAGCCTGGAAGGAACATCACCTTGGTGTTCTGGATAACATCAATACAGAACTGAACATCATCTATGGGCTCGCCCTTTTTGTCAAACCTGATGAATGCCGTAGTTCCACCAGTTGGTTTCACCCAAGAGCAAATCCAGCCATGTTGGCGAACAAAATCATCAAGTATTGAGATGTTTGTTTTCGCAAGCTTGATATTGCGTGCTAAGAGTCTGTGCAGTACCGAGTTTGAAAGTGCATATGATGCTACTTGATCATCAAGCTGCGATACGGAAATGGTGGTATAATCTCGAGCTGTAGCAACAGCCTCGATAATGGACCGATCCCTAGAAGCAATCCAGCCTATGCGGATCCCAGCCAGAGAATAAGCCTTAGACATCGATCCGGTGATGATAGTCTTCGAATACCCCATGGATATCATGGAAGGTGGAAACTCTTTATCCACTGGGGAGATTGAATGAAAGAGGGGTCGGTAGACTTCGTCCGAGAAAACTATAATGTCCCTTTGCTGCGCAAAATCTACCAACCCTTGCAACACCGATTTGGGAATTGTGGCTCCAGTTGGATTGTTCGGGTTATTGATAATGATCATCTTCGTATTATCCTTCACCAGTGTCTTCAATTCCTCCAAATCTAGGATATATTTGTTTTCCTTCCGTAGCTTCCACAAGGAGACTTCAGCACCTAGGCTTTCTGGTACGGCGTAGAGTTGCTGGTACGTAGGGTACACGCAAATGACATGATCTCCAGGACCGATAAGGGTGTAGAATAGGAGGAAGTTTGCAGCTATCGCCCCCGGGGTGATAAGGATATTATCCAGCGGCAGCGGGCTTGCGGCCCTCACTGAGTATAGAGAAGCCAGACGATCTCGAAGAGTGTGAGATCCTCGAATAGGTCCGTATGTAAGCTTTGTAGTGGACTTCAACGGCGATTCAACATTGGGATCTTCACACAGCCCGACGAGTTCGTCGATTGAAATACTGGCTGCGCAGGTCTCTGCAATATTCAAGACTCCAGGCGTAACCTCATACTTGTCCATCCACTGTTCACAATCAGATTTTGTAACAAAGGAGGTAGGGAAACCATACCTGCTCGACGTCGAAGGGCTCGATCTTCACCATGTTTACCTCGGCAACGTAAGGCTGGGTCCCTGAGCTGTAAGGGGCTGGCAGACGTCGGTCTATGTTCTGTCTCCATTTCTTGTGATGGTGAGACGGACCTCTTTCTATATAGCGTTCAGCGAAATCTTTTAAACGTACTCGAAGGGCGTATATTAGGCACGGAGGACTGCGGGACTGAAAGCGAAGATCCTTGTGCATAGAGCTGTCAAACCATCTGCTAAAACAGGCGAATGGTGGAACAGCAGATGATCATAACATCTAATCTACTACTCATCACTTTCCCTTCATTTACCTTGATATTTTTGCAAGAGATTATATCTTCTTCTCTACAGCTTCATCTCCTTTCTTCCTATCTTCCTCCTTCCTGGCGTTCGTCGAGTCCGAATTGTGTTACATGGCACAACCCGTGTACCCAATCTCCCATTTACCCTAGGCTCCAAACTTAAACATCATCAACATCACCAGACATCGAAGACAGATGCGACGACTTCAGTTTGGGACGGCAGTCCTTGCGGCTTTGTCGCTATCATGGAGCGTCCATGGATACCAGAATTACTCCAGCGTGGATATGTTGCGGGCGCAGCTTGCATTGATGGACGACCGACCTGCTGATTGGTACGATCGCCTTACTTTGTCCTAGGCTGCGCCTATATACTGACCGTGGATAGTTTCAATTGTCTCCTCCCATCATTCACTTGCGGCCAGTATTCTGATTGCAATCAATACAATGGGAAATGTTCATGTCCGCCTGGTTTTGGAGGAGACGATTGTTTGGTTCCAGGTACGAAGGCTCTAGCATCTTCGAAGCGCCTTTGACTGACTGACTATAGTATGCGGATCTTTGGCGGATGGGCTGAACCGACCGATGCGACAAGGGGATTACTGCGAATGCGAAGAAGGTTGGACAGGTATTAACTGCAACGTGTGTACGGAAAACAAGGCATGCAATGCGTTGATGCCGGAGGGCGAGGGTGGGGTATGCTATCAGAATGGGGAAGTGGTGAAGCAAAACTACCAGATGTGCGATGTCACCAATAGAAAGATCGTCGACATTTTAGAAGGAAGACGCCCTCAAGTTACTTTCACATGTAACGCGGAGGACGACACTTGCGACTTTCAATGTGAGTACTCATGTCTCCATTAGTGTTACAAGCTAATAGGGTTCAGTCTGGGTGGAACACAAAGAGTCCTTTTATTGTACCTTAGATTCCTGCGAATCAAGCGCCGACAATGACTACGATCGAAATAGCACCACCTACAAATGCGATACTATTCAATGCAGTTGTATTCCCGATCGAATGCTATGTGGCGAGGGTGGGTCTGTCGATATTACGGACTTTTTGGATCAACAAATTAAAGGCCCAGCATCCTTTAGCTGTCTTCAGAAGGATGCTGGCAAGAATAATTGCGAGTTCAAAGAGCCTGAAATGGATAAACTCATCCAGACGATGTTTGGGGATAGCAGTATTTTCATTGACTGCGCAGCTGGGGAATGTCTATACGAGACAGAGGTTCCGGGGTTCGAGCGGCCTGTTAAGAAGATCAACACACCTTTGATAGCTGGCGTCATTGCTGGAGCCTCACTTTTCGTCGTTGCTGTTATCTTGACCGTTTGGTATCTCTCTCGAAGACAGTTCAAGCATGGTCCGATCCACTTGGATGATTCTGATGACGAGGGACTCAAGCTCATGACGGACCACAAACCTGCGTCATTGTATTTCGAAAATATTTCATACAATCTTAATGGGAAGCAAATCCTTTCAGAGGTCCAAGGTGTGGCGCATCCAGGAGAAATAATGGCCATCATGGGAGCTTCTGGTGCAGGGAAGACGACTTTCCTCGACATTCTTGCTCGGAAGAATAAACGTGGACTCGTCGAGGGAAATTTTTATGTGAATGGCGAGAAAGTCAATGACAATGAGTACAAAAGTGTTGTTGGATTTGTTGACCAGGAGGATAGCATGTTGCCAACTCTTACTGTTCATGAAACAATCATGACGAGTGCACTGCTTCGGCTTCCTCGCGATATGGGTAGATCGGCGAAGGAGCAGAGAGTCTATGAGGTCGAGAAGCAACTAGGGATTTCGCATATTAAGGACTCATTGATTGGATCCGAAGAAGGAAAAGGGCGTGGGATTTCAGGTGGTGAGAAGCGACGAGTTGGAATTGCTTGTGAGCTTGTTACCAGCCCAAGTATTCTCTTCCTTGATGAGCCGACAAGTGGACTTGATGCATACAATGCGTTCAATGTTATCGAGTGCCTTGTTACGTTGGCCAAGACTTACAAGCGGACGGTCATCTTCACGATCCATCAACCAAGGTCCAACATCGTAGCTCTATTTGACAGGCTGCTTTTGTTGGCTAAAGGCAAGACCGTCTACTCCGGCGAATTCAGTCAATGTCAGGACTACTTCGACCATATTGGCTATAGTTGTCCACCAGGTTTCAACATTGCGGACTATCTAGTTGATCTGACGATGCATGTCGGTACGCCTGCGATACCTATCGATGAAGGAATGCCTGGTCTAGATCCGACTGTGGGTGGAAGTGCAGGACCAAGCAGTACAAGGGCAGTCAAATCAATCGCCAGCATTTCTGGTAACAGTGTGGAAGAAGGCATCGTCGGTAGCCCTGGAGATTCTCTGCGACGACCGAAAGGAAAGCGAAGAGATTCGGTGAAGGCGAAGCAAGAGAGAGAATTATATACTCGAAGAAAGAGCGGTCTGGAGACTCCGGGCTCCCAGCCTGAAGCACCCCCCTTGGATCCAGCTGCTGCCTCTCAGCAATGGCTGCGATTGTCCAAACAACAAGCCGGTCGGGTGCATCAACATATTCTCGATGATCCGGACAACTTACCACCTTCTGCGCCAGGCGGTACTGATCTTGATATTCTTGTTGCAGCGTACTCGACTTCAGATATTGTCAGCAACATTCATGATGATATCCAAGCAGCGGTCACGAATGCCAAGAATGCAAACGGACCCATGAATGGTCATGCGCGGGAAAATGGAACAGCCAATGTTGGGACCATGGGAAAAGGCTACGCAAGAGTTGGCTACCTGAGACAATTTGTCATCTTGTCACAACGTACGTGGCGAAATCTGTATCGGAATCCTATGCTAATGCTTACGCATTATGCTATTGCGATACTACTCGCAGTTCTCTCCGGATTCTTGTTCTACGGTCTGACTTTTGACATCCCTGGTTTCCAAAATCGACTGGGCCTTTTCTTCTTCCTTCTGGCCTTGTTTGGGTTCAGCACGCTTTCCAGCTTGAACGTATTTGCTACTGAAAGACTGGTATTTGTGCGAGAAAGGGCCAATGGCTACTATTCGCCTATCACGTATTTCGCTGCGAAAGTCATCTTCGACATTGTTCCTCTTCGGATTATACCACCTATCATAATGGGTTCGATCGTCTACCCGATGACGGGATTAGAGGCAAATTGGCCATCGTTCTTCAAGTTCATGCTGGTCTTAGTTCTATTTAATCTGGCGGCTGCCGCAATTTGCCTCTTCATAGGAATTGTCTGCAAGGACAATGGGGTGGCAAGTTTGATTGGAAGTCTTGTTATGCTCTTCAGCTTACTATTCGCTGGGTTACTTCTCAATCATGACGCTATCCCTGCATCCGCATTATGGCTACAGACCTTGTCAATTTTCCACTATGGGTTCGAGGCTTTGATCGTCAACGAGGTTACCTATCTCACCCTTACGGACGAGAAATACGGCTTAGACATTAGTGTACCAGGCGCTACGATCTTAAGCTCTTTTGGATTTAACACGCAAGCTTTCTGGCCTGACGTAGTTAGTTTGGCAATCTTCGGAGGTGCCTTCATAATACTGGCCTATATCGCCATGCATATCTTGCTTGTAGAGAGACGATAGATACTTTCATATGTTACATAGGAGTCTGGTGTTAAGATATCACGGAGCTTGGTTTCAATTATATATTGTGTAAACCAACGTTCTATTCTACAAAATTTAAAAGCCAACGTGTCACATCACTTCGCGGCGCCACATATCTTGCATACACGCTTACCAGATTTCATAATTACATTTTCTGGGCCATGCGTGCATGTTACTTCTGTTGAGAGACCGGCCGCGCCTCGTACTCTGGCAAGTGCCTTGTCGGCTTCTGTTTGAGTTCCTTCAATAACATTTTGAGGAGTTGAAAGACCAGCGCTGGCTCGTACCCTCTCAAGAGCGATTTGAGCGGCAGTTTTAGACGGGGCCTTAGTAGGTGTCGTGGGAGTCGCTGGCCTGGCAGAGGGTTTCGATTTTGTCATAGCGACTGATGCTGGCGACTTTGGAGGTAATTTCCCGGCTATGGCGTTGGGTGTTGGGGTTGTGGGAGTTGATGGGCGGCGGTGAGCGGGTTCAGCTTTGGTTATAGCTGCCGATTTGGGTGTCTTTGGAGGAGCTTGTTTGGCTATCGTTTTGGGGACAGGAGTTTTGGGCCGGGTGGCCGTTGGTAATGCTACCTCTCCACGGATCCGGGCTAGTGTCTCCTGGGCGATGCGGTCACGTTCTTCTTTGAGTTTTGCCTCTTTTTTGGCTTCTCCGGGGTCTGCTTTAGGCTTAGTGGTGACAGTGGTAGCTGTCTTCTTTGCGATAGTTGCAGGAGCAGGTCCCACTAGCCTGGCCGAAGTTGGTAGTGCAGCTTCTCCACGGATCCGGGCTAAGGTTTCTCGAGCAATGCGGTCCCTTTCTAACTTGACTTTTGCGTCTTCTGCATCAATTTTTGGCTTTCTTGTAGGGGTAGTTTCTGCAGTTTGGTTTGTGGCAGTCCTGAGGATGGGAGTTTTGGGAGTGGAAGTTGCGGGTTTGGTTGTTGCTGGTGAGGCAATTTCACCGCGAATCCTAGCTAACGTCTCTTGGGCTATACGATCTCGTTCTTCTTTGATCTTTGCTTGTGTTTTAGCTTCCTCTGCGCCGATTATCGTCTTAGTGGGAGTTGAATTGGAGGGAGTATTTCTGCATCATCACCAGTTAGTACAATCTCATTCGAATGCGAAAATGTTTGAATGTTTGAAAATTTTTGGCAGAATCAAATAATAGGGGGAGGAGGGCGGGGGCGGAGAAACATACCCTGACGACTTAGTGGTGGACTCTAAAGCACCCGAAAGTCCTGCAGCAGCTCGAACCCTCGCAAGTGCTTTCTCGGCTTCGGTCGTAGTATCGCTAGATTGAGATGCCGAAGGAGGCAAGGCTTTCCCCTTCGGGGATGCGGCTGGTAAATAAGTACCCCGTGCTTTGTTGGCGAGTTGTCGTCTCTGCAGTTCCTCTTTCTCCTTATGCCTCCGGTCGTTTTCGATCCTGGCTTTTCTTCTTATCTCCTCCAGTTCCGCTTCCTTTTGTTTCTCTTTGGTCCTCGCTACCTCCGACGTTGTGGTCGTTGGGTTAGCAACCTTTGCTGGCACAGATGATACTGGTGGTGATTTCGTCGTTGATGAAGAGGGTGATAGAAGACCGATTCCTCCTCTAACACGCCGTAATGCTTCCTCCGCCGCCTTGTCTCGCTCGGCCTTGATACGCTTCTCGTCGCTAGAGGCATCTGATGTCCCAGTAGGTGGAAGACCAATATCCCCTCTGACACGCTTCAACGTTGCCTCGGCCTCACGCTGACGCTCATCCTGTACAGGTTGGGCTTTCTTGGTTGTAGCAGATGGTACCGCCGGCGGAAGACCGGCCTCTCCTCTAACACGCCGCAGAGCTGCCTCTGCTTCGCGCCGCCTCTCTTCAGACACTCTATCGCTGGATTTGGTTGGTGTCGCCGAATTTCCGGCAGATGGAAGGCCGATCTCACCTCTGATACGTCGCAGAGTCTCTTCGGCCAGGCCTTTTCGGTCATCCGCGTCTTTCTTGGGTGAAGCTGAAGCCCCGGACGCAGACAAGCCTGCCTCTCCTCGGACTCGTCGCAAAGCATCCTCCGCTGCTCGTTTTCTATCTTCAGCTGTGGTATCCTTCTTTGGCGAAACATGAGATGGACTAGGAGCGAGGCCTATTTCTCCTCTGACGCGTTTCAGAGCCTCCTCGGCTCTTCTTTCTTGGTCGGTTTTCAATTTCTGCTCAGTCGCTGAACCGGCTGACGACTCTGCAGGGGGGAGTGCTGTATCTCCTCTTACACGATGAAGCGCAACTTCTGCCTCTCGCTGTCGCTCCTCTCGGATTCTCTTTTCATTGGCAGCCTTAGCTTGTTGCTTGTCATCTTCGTCTTTTCGGCGTCTTTGAGCGTCATTCAAAGCTATGTTTTGCGATGAAGGTAGCGTCACAGTAGTTGTGGGACGTAGCGGAGTTGAGGTGCTGGATGGTGTTGGCTTAGGAACGGATCGGCTGGGACCTGTTTGGCCGTTTTTGGAAGTGCCTTGCTCAAGGCCTCTTTGATTAGCCCTAGCTTTTTCTTCTACCCTCTGCCGGTCTAGTTCGTCTCGTTCCTTCTTCCTTGCCGCATCTTTTGCCCTAGCCTCGGCCTTTATATCCTCAATAGCCTTTTGTTGTTGTGCCGAACCCCCAAGGGTTTTGCGCTTGACAGATTCCTCCCACTTTGCTTTAGCATCTGCCTGGTCTTTTTCCATGAGCGCTTTCCTGCGAACCTCGTCCTTCCTACGAGCCTGAATCCTAACGTCCTCGATCTCACGGGCAATCTTGGCCTGCTGGATCAGCTTCTGGGCAACTTGGGCAGCCTTGGCCTTGTCATTCTCGAGCCATTCTACTTGTTTCTTTTGGGCTTCTTTGAAGTCTTGCTCTTGTTGAACCCGAGCTTCCTCGACTTTTTGGCCACCCTCACGAATAATTTTGACCTTTGCCTGGTGCTTCGTATCCTCGATTTTCTTCTGCTTCAAGGTGGCGGCCTCGCGGGCAGCCTCTTCTCTTTGCTGCTTCTGGCAGAAAGCCTCCTGCTGCTGGGCTTGTTGTTGGGCTCGAAGTTTCCTTTCGGCCTCTGAAACAATGTCAGTCATCACTCAGACTGAACATAAGGGTATCTGCACGAATTTGCCAGACCTTCTTTTTGCCTTTGTCTCTCATTTTCTGCTTCCATCCTTCTATTATCCGCTTCTCTTCTCTGCTCGGCGGCTTTTCGTCGTTGTTCCTATAAACGCTGTTAGCCATAATACACGCCAGATTTATAGCAACCTCTGTGGTAATCAAGACGAGCAGAGCTTCAAATGCCTTAAACCCCTTTCGAAGACCACCCCTTTCGATGATTTCGGAAATATTATTCTTCGATGGCATTTTACAGTTTGTGTTGGCTCAGTGTAAACAATGAAAAATGACTGCTAGGACTAACTCACGTCTTGGAATTCGGCCTCTCGCCTTCTCTGCTCATCCTCATGATAACTAGATAAAGGTTAGTGTATATAAACTGCAAGTACGGAACCTGTTCGGCAGAGGAATTAGAGGTAGAATAGATTCAAGCAATATACATACGCTTTCTCAGCCTCCCGCCTCGCTTTCTCAGCGGCAGCCGCCTGTTCCTGCTGGAACTGTCTCTTCTTCTCTTCGAATGCCGCAGCCTGTTGTTTTTTCGCTTCTTCCATCGCCCGGGCCTGGGCACCCAATCTTTCCGCATCTACACATTGTCAGATACATAGACCTGTGTATATAAGGATATGGTACTTACCAGCAGCTGCTTTAGCAGCTAACTTTTCCTCAGCCAGTATAGCCTCTTGTCGGATTCTGTCTTCCTCCTTAGCCCTTCGAGCAGCGTCGACACGGGCCGCTTCTGCCGCAGCGGCAGCCTCTCTTTGTCGCTTCTCAACTTGAGCTTTTTGCTTGTCCAAGTTCTCTTGATGTTCACGAGCTTTCCTAGCTAATCGTTCAGTTTCACGACGCGCTTCCTCAGCCATGCTTTGCTCTGCACGCTTCGCCTCGGCGGCCATCGCTTGGCGATCTTGTTCCATTCGGATTCGAGTCTCTTCATCAAACTTGCGCTGCCTCTCCTTAGCTGCTGCAGCCTCCTGTCTACGTGTTTGCTCTATTATCTAAGTCAGTAATCGCTTATTGAACATGAGGTCTACCAAATCATCGAAGACGCATCCGAATGAGACCTTTTGGGCGATCATGTCTAGCCGACTCCCAACCTGCACAGAACTAGGGCTGCTGAGCGATATCAGAACTCTAAAGGTAGTTGGAATCTTGCTAGGCATTTAAATGTCTAGCCAAATTTCAGACACTCGAATCTCTAGAACAGCTGGCCGGGAGCAATCCGTGAAATTTGTGCCAAAATGTCAAGCATTTCAGACGAGCATAATTTACCTACCTGCAGCCATTTCATTCCTTCGGAGCTGTTCTCGAAACACCTGATCCTTGCGATCCATTTCCGCTTTTCTCTCGGCTCTTTTCCTCTCTGCCTCGACCTCAAGCTGGCGGTCTTTTGCCGCCTCGGCATCCAATTCTCTCTGTCGAGCAAGTCGTGCTTGTTCACGCTGACGGTCTTCTGCCAACATACGTTCTTTTTCTCGCCTCTCATCATCCAGCCGCTGACGCTCCCTTGAAAAACGCTCATTTTCTCTCTGTTGCCTAGCTAAACGCTCCTTTTCAAGAGCTTCGGCTCTCTGTTTGTTTAAAGCCTCTTCAGCAGCCCTATGGAAACATTAGTAAGGTCTCTCGATGGAACGTTTAGAGGCTGGGGAGCCGGTATTCCAATGTTTGAGTTATCCAAGGACATTATACGGGGCGTACTTTCACACCAAAAAGAGATCGATGGCCAGGCTGCTAAACTTATTGCAAAGCCAAAGAGAGGATAATACGTACTGAACACGACGCCTTTCAGCCTCACGCTCCCTCTCATATTGCTCCTCACGCTGTTTGGTTGCAGCAATTTCTCGTTCATGCTGCTGTTGTCTCCGGATACGGGTTTGCTCTGCGATTCTTTTTCTATCCTCATCTTCTCTTCTCATTTGTTCCATTTGCCTTGCTACCTCAGCCTCCCTCATTCTCCGCTCATTATCCATACGCTGACGCAACTCATCCTGGCGAGCTCTTTCTCTTTCTGCCTCTTGAGTCCTTCGAGCCTGGTCTGCTTCACGAGCTTCTCTTTCACGCCTCATCTCCTCTTGTCTCTGAGCTTCTTCTCTGTTGCGCCATTCTCTCTCTTGTACTTCTCTTATTTCCCTTGCCATACGTTCTTGTTCGACCATCTCAGCACGCTCTCTGTCAAGCCTTTCTTGAGCCTCTATTCTGGTCTTCTCATTAAGCTGCCAGGCAGATTCATACATCCGCGACTCGCTTCTCAGGCGATCTCTCTCATCCTCCATGGCAGCACTAACTGCATCTTCAGTCTCTGCCACAAGGCGTACTTGACGCTCACTTCTCTGATGAAATTCGGCCTCGAACCGGTCTCGCTCGTAACGAGTGACGCCCGGTCGGGGACATATTGAACATTCGATTACCCCACAGGGGCAAATCCACACCATGTTTGTTCCACTATCAGTTGGCTATAAAAACGGATCGAGTGGTAGAATGCTGTGATGTGTGAAAGACTTGACAATCTATGTTTTGCGAAAGATTTTCTGAGTTGGAGGGAAAAAGTAAAAAAAGAAATAACAGACATGAATTTATATCCAGGTCCATTGACGGTGACCACATGTCAGAAGTTATTCACATGTGTCTCTTGCCTCGTGGATGTTCGATGACTCGTCCATCCGGAAATGTTACTGAGCCAATCACTTTCTTTATGAATAATCGAAATCTGACTACCTTCACGTTTGGCGAGTGGCTAGACAACCAAGTGATTTCTTCCTACATTACCAATTATCGAAATGTGAAGACTTCTAGGCATACCACAAAGTATGACATTAATTGACACAATCAGGGGGATCTGTATCTATATCTAATTCGCTGGAATTATCGGTGAATACATTCTCTCAAAATTGTAGTGTGGCACATTATTACAAAATCGCAAGCTAGGTATCTTTACAGCATGAGACCTATCTTGATAAAATCGCCTGCTACAATCTCGTGCTGTCTCAATAAGGGTAACGTAGGTAGACGTCAGGTAAATTAGCGGCAGGCACACCAACCAAAGCCCAATTTCAGTCAGACCACCAGACACACTGTAGAATTGTCGACCATAGGCCTATACAGTTCTTGTTCAAAGTCGGAGGTGAACATTAACGGAGAAAATATATTTAGATATCAGAAAACATTTCCTGACCTTTCCTCGCAAACCTGACAGGCACATGCGCATCCTTCAACTGTACGGTAATCAAACAAACCATTTTATTCCGTAGTGTCCATTGGCCTCTCTCCTCCGCCTTTTTCCACAGTAAGGATTTCTCTCCCTTTGCCATTCTGCCAACTTCCTCGTCAGAAGCCCAATCATCAACAGCCAGCTCCACTGTATACTCGGACAGAATCGTTGCAAGTGCGGCCAGAATCTCCACCTGCGCAAAGCGCTTTCCCAAGCAGGATCGCTGACCGTCACTGAAAGGAATGTAAGATCCTTTCAGGGGCGTATAAAGACCTTGTTTATTGTCATTCAACCATCGCTCGGGTTTGAACTCATCGAGATCATTATCCTGATCATAAAAAGGGGAAGTCTCCTGCGAGTGATCTTTAGGTGGGCTGTGAGGCCAGAATTTGGGATTCCGATGAGCCGCTGGGATGCAGAGTCTTGTCATTGTATTCGGTGGGACGACAACTTTCGTTCCATCTATATTTAGAGACTGCGGCTCCGAAGAAGAAACTTTGGGGATAGTTAGGGTTGGTGCAATCAATCGCAATTCTTCGTTAAGCACTGCGCCAAAGTATCCGTTCGTGAGCCGCGGAAGATCATGCTCATAATCCCATTCTGAGATAGGTCGGCCTTCGAAAATTGATTGTAGCTCCCTTTGAGCTTTTCGTTGACATTCTGGGTGCAGAGCTAAGAGGATAAGGGAGAAGTGGATGCTATTGGCGGCGGTCTCATGACCCGCTATAATGAACATGAAGAGGTTGCCGATAACATCACTATCCGTGAAATCTGTTTGCTGGAACTTCCTATGCTTTGCGTTTTCTTGGGCCTTGATAAGTTGTCCTAGCAAGTCGACAGTTGGATTGTTGCCTGTATCGGCAAGTACTATTGCTCTTTTTTCTTCGATCATTGTCCGCATATAGCTGCCCCATTCCAAAAAAGAAGCGTATGCCTTGTTGAGCTTTCGGAAAGGTGAGTATTTTAAGAACCACATTGGGAGAGCCATGATCAAGAGCATGTTGCTAAGGACGGTCTGCACAGCTGTGGTGAAAGTCATTGAGTGCCCAGGAGAAATATTCTTTGGGTCTGCTGCCGCTTCTGTGGCCTTTGGCCAAGAAAATTTCCGTCCCAACCCTGCTCTGCCAATTACTTCAAGACTCAGCCTCATCGTATCACCGGCGAGATGGCGTATGGTTTTGCTACCTATATCGACCTGGGAACTCGTCCATGATGCCAGCATCGCCTCCGTAATATTCAAGGTCTC
>Ga0182030_10004203_pt1 | contig 30712 bp, 28 predicted proteins | sample 812S3MmetaG_FD_121299 | JGI IMG/M metagenome (GOLD analysis project Ga0182030, IMG submission 121299) | Permafrost microbial communities from Stordalen Mire, Sweden - 812S3M metaG (Illumina Assembly) | ecosystem: Environmental > Terrestrial > Soil > Wetlands > Permafrost | place: Sweden...
GCGACGTACCCGAAGCGCGAGTTCATCGTGCAGTACCGCGAGTCGACGCTGAACTTCGTGTCTCGCCTCATGGAGGATGAGGGGATCTTCTACTTCTTCCAGCACGCGCCAGGCGGGCACACGATGTTCGTCGCCGACACGGAAGACGCGTTCGTGCTCATGGACGCCCCCGGGGTGGAGTTCGCGATGGGTCAGGGGCTCCTCACCACGGCGGAGCCGCTGGAGCGCTTCACGCGCACACGGACCTTGCGCACGACCAACGTCCTCTTGCGCGACTACGACTTCGAGAAGCCCCAGCTCAAGCCCGAAGGATCGCAGACCAAGGCCGACGGGTGGCCGATGACCCATTACGAATATCCCGGCGGCTTCACCAAATCGGCCGACGGTACCCGGCGCGCCACCGCCCGGATGCGTGAGCTCCGCTCCGAGGTCGACGTGTGCCGCGGAGAGAGCGAGGCTCTCGGGCTGCGCGTCGGCGCCCCCTTCATGGTCGGTGGCGTGGCGGAAGGATGCCTGACCGGCGAGTTCGTGGTGACCAGCCTGCTGACGCGCGGGCAGATGCAGGTCGAGGGCGAGGCGGAAGCGATCACCCTGCACAACGAGTTCACGTCGATCCCCAAGGGATCGCCCTACGCTCCGCCGCGCCTCGCGCGAAAACCGCGAATTCGTGGCATCCAGACCGTCCTCGTGACGGGACCGAGCACGTCGTCGGACCAGTCGATCCACTGCGACAACTACGGTCGCATCAAGGTCCACTTCTTCTGGGACCGGGTCGGTCAGCTCGATGAGAATGCCTCGGTCTGGCTTCGCACCGACCAGGCGATGATGGGAGGAACGATGATCCTCCCCCGCGTGGGCTGGGAGCTCTCCGTCGCCTTCCTCGAGGGCGATCCCGATCGGCCCTTCGCGGTGGGTCGCCTCTACAACGCCACGAACACTCCGCCCTGTGCGCTGCCCGGCGAGAAGGCCTCGGGCTCCATCAAGAGCATGTCGTCCCCCGGGGGCGCCGGGCACAACGAGATGAAGATGAGCGACTCCGGCGGCAGCCAGGGTCACGGCATGTCCGCCCAGAAGGACCTCAACAGCACCATCGGCAACAACAAGACGGAGGCCATCGCGGTCGACGAGAACCACAGCGTCACCGTCAACATGGCCAGCGCGATCGGCGCGAGCGAGTCGCTCACCGTGAGCGGCAACCAGGCCGTCACCGTCGGGTCGGTCCTCTCGCAGAACATCGGTGGCAGCCAGAGCATCACCGTCGGCGGGGCCGACACCACGAACGCGGACTCGAACCTCATCGAGCATGTCGGCGGCGCGCGCTCCTACTCCATCGGCGCCAGGTCCTTCACGATGCAGAACGGCATCGAGCACACCGTCACGGGCAACCTCTCGCGCGACGTCTCCGCCGTTCAGCTCACAGGGTCCGTCGGCTCGATCAGCGATAACATCGTCGGCAACCTGACGGAGAAGGCGGGCCTCGCGAAGCTCATCCTGGCCAAGGGCAGCGTGGGCGAGACGGTCACGGGCGCGAAGAACCAGGTTGCGGAGGCCGCCGAGGTGCACCTCATCAAGGGCAGCTACGAGGCCTCCTGCGACGCCGGGGTGACACGCCTCATCGGCGCGCTCCACCAGTGGAAGGTCGGCGGGGACATCAGCCTCAAGGGCGCGAAGGTCACGCTCGTGGGGGTGACGGGGACTCTCAGCGCAGGCGGCAGCTCCATCAAGCTCGGCGGCGGACCGGTGGTCATCACCGGGAGCAAGGTGGCCATCGAGGCGCCGGTGATCATCAAGGCGGGCGGCACGATGAAGATCGGGCCGGGCTGAGCGCGCCATGGCCTCTCGCGCCGGCATCTGGGCGACCCTCGTGGTCGCGGGCAAGACGTACAAGGTCGTGCGCCACGCTCTCCACGAGCAGCTCTCCGAGGTCAGCTGGCTGATGTGCGGTCTCGAGAGGGATGCCGACGACCCGCCGGACCCGACGACGCTCATCGACCAGCCCGCGGTCTTCACGCTGAACAAGGACGAAGGAGCGGAGAAGCGCACCTTCGTGGGCAGCGTCGTGCGGGCGCGCCGCACCGAGGAGATCGTCGAGCTCGTCATGGCGCCCAAGGCGTGGCGCATGTCTCGGCGCGCGGACTGTCGCATCTTCCAGCAGATGAGCGCCGTCGACATCGTGAAGAAGGTGCTCGAGCAGGCGGGTGTCGACAAGACGGCGTGGAAGACGACCGGCACGTACGCGCCGCGCGACTACACCGTTCAATATCGCGAGACCGATCTCGCCTTCGTGGCACGCCTCCTGTCGGAAGAAGGGATCTATTTCTCGATCCAGCACGACGACCAGGCGGACACGGTCATCTTCGGTGACGATCCCACGGGGCTCGGTCCCGTCACCGGCCCCTCATCGCTCACCTACACGCCGAGCTTCGGCAATGCGGGCATGGGCGTCCAGGCGCTGGTGACCAACGTGGCGCGGACGCAGCAGGTGCGCTCGAACAAGACGTGCCTGCGCGACTACGACGCGGACAAGCCGAAGCTCAAGCTCGAGTCCACGGCGAAGACCGACAAGGCCGATGCGGAGGTATACGTCTGGGCGGGCCGCTTCACCGACCCGAAGGTGGGTGACCGCCTCGCGCAGGTGCTCCTCGACTCCATCCGTGCCGACGGGGACATCGTGACGGGAGAAGTGGCGGTGATGTCGCTCGTGCCGGGCGCGCGCTTCACCATCGAGGGGCACCCGTACGCGCCGCTGAACCAGGAATACCTCGTCGTCGGCGTCGATCACGAAGGGCAGGACCGACGCGTCGTCGGCGAAGGCAAAGCGGCGGCGGGCGGTGACGACTACGCATGCCGCTTCCGGGCCATTCCGACGAAGACCTCCCCCTACCGCCCGCCCCGTCGGCTTCGCGAGCGCTTCGTCTCGGGTGCGCAGACGGCCATCACGACAGGGCCCTCCGGTCAGGAGATCTACACGGACGCGGGCGGGCACGTGAAGGCGCAGTTCCACTGGGACCGCCTCGGCACGAACGACGAGAAGTCCAGTGTCTGGATGCGAACGAGCCAGCTTCCGACGGGCGGCTCGATGCTGCTCCCGCGTATGAAGTGGGAGGTCGCCCTCCGCTACCTCGAGGGGGACGTCGATCGTCCCTTCGTCATGGCGCGTATGTACAACGTCGCGACGCCGCCTCCTTACAAGCTCCCCGACCACAAGGGAAAGAGCTCGATCCAGACGGCCACGTCGCCCGGCGGTGGCAGCTCGAACGAGATCCGCATGAGCGACGACGCAGGGAGCGAAGAGATGATGATGAACGCGTCGAAGGACATGTCCGTCGACGTGGGCAACAACACCACCGAGTCGATCGTCGCCAACCTGACCCGATCGGTCGGCGCCAATCACAACCTCAGCATCACCAACAGCTTCAGCGGGAGCGTCGGTGCCAGCCAGACCGTCAGCGTCTCCGGGACTCAGGACGTCCACGTCCAGACCTTCATGGTCGACCAGGTGACGGGCAGTCACACTCTCGCCATCGGCGGGGCTCGTTCCATGAAGGTCGGCGGAGACCACAAGCGCACGGTGGTGGGCGACAGCACCCTCAAATCCGGTGGAATGATGATCGACCTCGTCGTTGGCGCCGCCAACGAACATGGCCTCGCCGACTACACACACACAGTCGGCGCGGCCCTCGTCGAGATGACCGCGGGCGGTCGCTCCATCATCGTCGGAGGCGATCGCTCGGAGACGGCGACCCTGGCGAAGGTCATCTACACGGCGGCGGGCCGGTCGGTGGACGTCACGGGGACGATGAATCAGAAGGTCGCCGGCCTGGTGTATCGCAAGACGGACGCCGATCTCGCCGAGACGGCGGGCGCCGACTTCGCGGAGGTCGCGGCGGGTGCGCAGCTCCTCAAGGCCACCAACATTTCGATCGAAGGCGAGTCGCTGGTGACCCTCATCATGGGTGCGTCCATCATCTGCGTCACGCCGAACTCGGTCTCCATCGCCGGGGTCAGCATCAAGGTGGACGGCGAGGTCATCGACGAGGGTGCGCTCGTCGCCGACAATTGAAGGAGGAAGGACGACCGTGGCAAACAGCTTCCAGGCGGCGTTCGAGGTCGGCGGCGTACAGGCCTACAGGGTCCTCAGCTCGCGCGAGATCCACCAGCTGAGCCGACCCGCGTTTGTCGAGGTCGAAGCGCTCCTGCCGGTCTACGCCGATACCGAAGATCTCATCGGTCAGACCGCGGAGCTCTACATCGGGTACGACGGGCAAGACGGCCGCAGCTTCACCGGGATCGTCGAGTCGGTCACGGTGGTGGGGTCCAGCGGCGTCGGCGATGCCGGGCGTACGTACCAGTACTCCTTCGTCGTGGTGACGCCGTTCAGTCTCCTCGCGGGCAACCATCGGTGCCTCATCCAGCAGGTCGTCGACGTCAAGGACGCCGTGACAGCCGTCCTGACGGACGCGGCACCGATGCTCCTCGTCGAGTGGCGTCTGACCGGAACCTACCCGAAGCGTGCTTACTGCGTGCAGTACCAGGAGACCGATCTCGCGTTCATCTCGCGTCTGCTCGAGAGCGAGGGCATCTACTATTTCTTCGAGGCGGGCGCGGACGGGACGCTGACCCTGGTTTTCTGCGACGACAGCACGACCTCCAAGCCCATCGACGGCGACCCGATCCTGCACCGTCAGCTCGGGCTGCTGGGCAGTCACAACGACTCCATCCTGTCGACGAGCGACACCCACGCCGTCGTCTCCGGCAAGTTCACCCTGCGCGACTTCAACTTTCTGACCCCCAAGGTCGACCTGACGTCGACCGCCGTCGCCCAGGTGCACTCCGACTTCGAGGTCTACGACTACCCGGGCGGCTACCTGGACCCGGCGGACGGAAAGCGCATCGCGCAGCTCCGGCTCGACGCCGAGCAGGTCGAGGTGGAGACGCTCTCGATCGAGGCCCGGTGCACGAGGGTCTCGGTCGGTCGCAAGCTGACGGTCGCCGACACCGGCTCGACCGACGGCGACTGGGTGGTCATGCGCGCGGTCCACGAGCTCGCGTGGGACGACGCGGACGTGCCGCGCTACGACTGCCGCGCCGAGCTCTTGCCTTTGAAGACCAAGTTCCGCCCGGCCCGCGTGACGCCGAGGCCGGTCATCGAAGGCCCGCAGACGGCCGCGGTGGTGTGTCCGTCCGGCGCGCAGCCCGAGGAGATCCTCACCGACGAGCACGGTCAGTGCAAGGTCAAGTTCCACTGGGATCTCGGCCCGGCGATGGACGACAAGGCGACGGCGTGGATGCGGGTCTCCCAGCTTCAGACGTCCGGCTCGATGATGTTGCCCCGTCTCGGATGGGAGGTCGTCGTCGAGTTCCTGGAGGGTGACCCGGATCGTCCCATCGTCACCGGACGCCTCTACAACGGCGTGTACATGCCACCCTACGCGCTGCCCGAAGGCAAGACGCGCACGAGCATCAAGACCGCGAGCACGCCCGGAGGCGCAGGCAGCAACGAGATCCGGATGGAGGACAAGTCAGGATCCGAAGAGATCATGATGCACTCCCAGAAGGACACCAACGTCACCGTCGCCAACAACAAGACGAAGAACGTCGGGAACAACGAGACCCTGAACGTCGGCGGTAGCTCCACGACCACCGTGGGAGCCAACCAGACCGTCAAGGTCACCAAGGGCTCGCAGCACGGGATCAAGGCCGATCAGACGATCACCGTGGGCGGGACGCGCTCGCTCGAGGTCAACGCCGTCGCGGCATGGAACGTCACGGGCGCGAGCACGACGACCGTCGGCGCGGCGCAGAGCGAGCAGATCGGCAACCCGCTCGAGGCGCTCATCGCGCTCGCGGTGGCGAAGGCGGCGGAGATCGCCGCGGCGAAGGCAGCGGCGGCGGTCGCCGCGGTGCAGGGAGCCGTGCAGGGGAAGATCGATCAAGCACTCGGCCCGGTGAACGATCTCGTGGGGAAGGCGGGCGCGCTGGGCAGCGGGTTGCAGGCCCTCGGCAACGGAGATCTCAGTGCGCTCGGGGGTGTGGTCGGCGGAGCCACCGGCCTCCCGGGCGTCGGTGCGATGGCGTCTGCCATGTCCGGACCTCCAGGGGGGCAAGCACCCGCCGGCGGCGCTGGCGGGAGCGATCCCGTCGGGGGAGCCGTCGCCGGAGCGCAAGCAGCCCTCGCGGCACCGAGTGCGGCGACCATCGCCGCCGGCAACATGCTCAACTCGGCGCTTGGAAACGCCATCCAGAACGCCGCGAGCGCGGCCACGGCCGGGCTCGACGCCGCGGCGGGAGTGGACGCGGACGGGGGTGGCGGCAGCTCGGACGCGAACGCGGCGGGTCCTGTGGGCGACGTGCCGGGCGTCGATCAGACGGATCGTGCCAAGGGCCCCGGTCACTCTCTCTACGATGTCACGGGCAAGCACAGCGAGACGGTAGGGTCGATCAAGGTGCTCGCCGCGCTCAACGGGATAAACACGAACATCGGCGGCAACATGACGCAGAGCGTGGGCGCCGCCATCGTCCAGATGGCCTACGGCGATGTCGCCGAGGCCGTCACGGGAGCCAAGAAGGAAAAGGAGCTCGGGCTCATCGTCATCGCCAAAGGCGAAACGGAGCATGCCACGGGCGCCAAGTTGTCCATGGTGGGGGGCCTCGTGCTCGACGCGGTCGGCGGCAATCAATCCATGGAGGCGACCGGGAACCTCACCATCGTCGGCGCCATGCAAAAGCTCGAGGCAAGCACGTCCATCACCCTCAAGTGCGGTTCGAGCGAGGTGGCGATCACCGGCGACGGGATCAGCATCAAGTCCCTGCTCGTCACCATGACCGCCGGCACCATCGAGCTCCCCAAGCCCGCCGCCGAGGGTGGCTGAGTGACGGAGCAGGGCGCCGCGTCCGTCCCGCCGGCGGAGCCCGCGCCGCCGGAGGAGCACGCCCAGCCGGAGCCCGAGCCCGTCGAGCGCCTGCTCGATCAGGTGGCGCCGCCCTCCCAGATGCTGGCCGGCGGTGGAGGCCTCCGCGCCGCGCGTCTCGTGTCGCTGAGCGGCGGCGCGGCGCTCATCGAGTGGCGAGGCGGCGCGACTCGCGTCGGAGCGATGCTCGCTCCGGGGCTGGAGCTGGAGCTCCTGGAACAGGTGGCCGAGGACGGCGGCATGGTCCTCGTCGAAGATGGGCCGCCTCCGCTCATCGTGGGCGTCCTGCAGACCCGCCGGCCGCGTGAGCTGAAGCTCCGCGCCGGGACCGTGACCATCGAGGGGGAGCAAGAGGTCCTCATCCGCGCGGGGCGCGCCGCCATCCGTCTCCGGGAGGACGGCGACATCGAGATCGTGGGCAGCCGCATCTCGGCGGCGTCCCGGGGGCTGTTCCGTCTCGTGGGGCGGATCCTGCGCCTCAATTGACCGGCGCGAGCTAGCGTCGCGGGTAGCGCTCATGTCTCGCCTCTTCGCCGCCATCTACGACCCGTTCATGCGCAAGACCGAGCAGGCGTGCCTCGTCGCCTGGCGTCGCGAGCTCCTCTCCGGTCTCTCCGGCCGCGTCCTCGAGATTGGCGCGGGCACTGGCGCCAACGTTCCCCTCTACCCGCAGGCAGTCACCTCCCTCGTCCTCGCCGAGCCCGATCCCCACATGCTCGCTCGCCTCCGGCCGCGCGCCCCCTCCCACGCCGAGGTCCTCTCCGCCACCGGCGACAGCCTCCCGTTCCCCGACGCGAGCTTCGACGCCGTGGTGTCGACCCTCGTCCTCTGCTCGGTCCCGGAGCCGTCCCGCTCCCTCTCCGAGCTCCATCGCGTGCTCCGCCCGGGGGGTACCTTCGCGTTCCTCGAGCACGTGGCGGCCACGGACGCTTCCTCGCGCCTCGCCTGGCAGCGGCGCATCGAGCCGGTGTGGAAGCGCATCGCCGGCAACTGCCACCTGACACGGCCCACCGGCGAGACCATCCGCGACGCGGGCTTCGTCGTGCAGCAGGAGACCCGCGAGAGCATGCGGAAGGCGATGCCGTGGTTTCGTCCGAGCATCCGGGGCCTCGCACGAAAGCCCTCCATTTCATCTTCCTGATCTTCCCTGGCTTTCCGCGCCTGCTCAGCTGCGACGAGCGAGGCCCCGACGTTTCCTCGCACGCCGGGCTTGGGCCCGGGAAGGTTCGCCCTTACCCTGCGTACTCTTCAGTGCGGGGGCGTATCGAATCGGTTGGTACCCTCCTCCGTCTAACGCGAGCCCAACCATGCGAACCCTACGCTCCCTCAGCGCCGTCATCGCCGTATCTACCCTCGCCGCCGCCGCAGCAGCATGTGGTGGCGCCTCTTCCCAGCCGGTCGCACCGGTTGCTCGTGCCCCCGAGGTCAGGGGGTGTGGGCGCGCCCTCGAGGCCTCGCGTTCGCCCGTTCCTCTCGGGTTGACCCGCACGGGATCGACCGTCGCCCTGGCGAAGCTGGGCGACAAGACGCTCGCCTACATCGCCGACGAGGACGACTCGGCGGTGCACGTGGTCGACGTCGACACGCAGAAGGACATCTCGAAGACGCCCGTCGCCGGCAAGCCGGGGCAAGTCATGTTCCTGGCGGACGGACGCCTCGTCGTCACCATTCGCGACAAGGCGCAGCTCAACATCCTCGAGCCGGGACCGGACGCGACGAAGCCGATGGATCCGCGCTGCTCGGTCGAGACCGACGCAGAGCCCGTGGGCGTTGCGGTGACGCCGGACGACTCGTCCATCGTGGTGACGTCGGGGTGGGGCAAGTCGCTCGTCAGCTACGACGCGAAGGGCATCCAGATGGCCCGGCAGTGGGACGTGGCGCTCCCGCGCGAGCCACGCGGCATCGTGGTGTCGGACGACGGGTCGCGCGCCTTCGTGGCCCAGGCCGTCGGCGGCCAGCTCAGCGTCATCGACCTCAAGGTCCACCAGGTCATCCCCACCGCCACCCACTTCACCGAGGAGAACCTCAAGGCGGCGATCAAATCGGGGACGCTCGGCGACAACTCGCAGAACGTGCGCTTCAACGCCTTCGGCGGGAACGGCAAGGGGTCGAGCTGCCAGGGCTTCGCGCTCGCCAAGACGGGCAACCCGGGGGGCCGGGTGCTCATCCCGCAGGCGCTGGTCGATCCAGGCGATCCGAACGAGAACCCGAGCGGCTACGGCAGCTCGCGGCAGGACCAGGCCGAGGTGGGCGACATCGCGGTCATCGACGAGGGCAACGGGGAGCTCTTCATGGCGTCGCTGCAGACGACGCCGGCGAACCTCTTCCGCCAGATGCAGAGCTCGACGCAGAGCCACGATCACCAGGAGTGCCTGCTCCCGCGCTCCGCAGCCTACGACGCCAAGCGCAAGGCGCTCCTCGTCGGCTGCTTCGGCATCGACGACGTCATCTCGTACGACGCGCTCGCGGCGAGCCCGACCCGTGCGATGAGGCGGCGCTGGGACGTGGCCGCCGGACCGACGGGGATCGCCGTCGACCCGGACAAGGACCGCGCGGTCGTCTGGTCGCAGTTCGAGCGGGTGGTCAATGTGATCCCCCTCGGCGGCTCCGATCTCGTCGACGACAAGGGTCCTGACAAGCCGATCCCCGTCGCACACTTCGCGCTGAGCGAGCCGACGCACGCGCTGCCGGTCAGCCTGGCGCTCGGACGCGTGCTCTTCAACATGGTGGGTGACGAGCGCATCTCGCACGACGGCCGCGCCTGCGCGAGCTGTCACCCCGACGGACGCGACGACTCGCTCACCTGGGCGACGCCGAACGGGCCGCGCCGCAGCATCATGCTCGCGGGGCGCGTCGCCGACACGGCGCCGTTCTCCTGGAGCGGGACGGAGCAGACCCTCAAGGAGCACATGGGGATCACCTTCACGCGCCTCAAGGGCAGCGGCGACCTTCGCTCGATGGAGATGGACGCGCTCGCCGACTACGTGCAGACGCTCGCTCCGCCGCCCGGCGCAGGGTCGAAGGACCCCGCGGCCCGGGTCGCCCGCGGCAACGAGATCTTCCACTCGGCCGCCGCCGCCTGCTCCAGCTGTCACGCGGGCACGAACGCGACCGACAACGAGAAGCACGACGTGCAGAGCAAGACGAGCGCGGACAAGAACGGTAGCTTCAATACGCCGTCCCTCCGCTTCGTCGGGGGCGGGGGACCGTACTTCCACGACGGCCGCTACAAGACGCTGCGCCAGCTGCTCACCGACGCAGACCGGAAGATGGGCCACACTGCCCAGCTCTCGAACGATGATCTGGAAGCCCTCGAGGCGTATCTGAGGACGCTATGAGAATGCGAACACTGACGTCATCCTTGCTCGTCGCGGCCGGATTCGCGGCCGCCATCTCGTCGCCAGACACCGCGATGGCGGACACCGTGCCGTTCCAGAACCTGCCCGTCGCGCCGAAGATGGCGAAGACGGTCGACCCGACCGCGCCGGAGAAGATCGCCGCCGGCGAGCGTACGGACGGCATCTTCCCGGCCATCCTTCCGGAGGCACGGCGCAAGGCGACCGAGCAGGAGGGGTATCGCTACGTCCAGGTCTTCGCGACCGAGAAGGAGGCATCGGCCTACGCGACCGACGGGACGATGACGTCGAACACGTCGAAGGAGCCGACGCCGACGCGCACCTGCCTCACCAGCGGGGGCACGCTCTCGCAGCACCTCTCGCTCTACTTCCGCACCAAGCCGTACGTGGCGCCGAAGCCGTCTCCGCAGACCATCGCGATGCTCCAGCGGATGCATCGCTGGCCGCCGCCTCCGCAGAAGGTGAGCAAGCTACCGCCGAAGGACACGGTGCAGCTCATTCATGTGGAGCGCCTCACGCAGGCCGCCGACGGGGCGACCCTCGAGACGACCGAGGCCTTCATCGATCTCCAGACGATGGGCACGCACGCCGTCTCCAAGACGACGACGAAGCTCGTGAAGGTGGCGACGGGACCGAACAGCCTCGGCGTCTACGCGGCGCGCGAGGAGGGAGAGAAGGGGGGCTCGCAGTTCCTGGTGACCAACCCGGAGCTCCCGCCCACCGCGTCGGAAGAGGACCGTCAGGCGCAGATCCAGCAGCTCACCACCACGGCCAATCGACTGGTCGCACAGATGCCGTCGGGCGTCTCTTCGGAGACCGGCTGCGGCTACGTGCGGTTCACGCTCTCGGCAAAGCCGGGCAGCGGTCAGATGGCGACGGTGCTGGCGACGGCGTTCCTGCCCCCCGGCAGTGATCCGGACGACGGCGGCCAGGAAGACACGTCGCGTTTCGAGTCCGAGGACATGAGCGAAGAGCAGATGAAGGCGGTGCGCGAGATGGTGCACCGGGACAATCGCTCGCAGCGTGCCCGCACGGTGGCCGTGAACCTCAGCTTCAGCCAGCTCGAGAGCGAGGCGGCGCCGCTGCTCAGCGTGACGTTCGGGTGGGCGGGCAAGGACCAGCAGCTGCGCTTCTGAGCTAGCCCCCGCACATGAAGCACGAGGACAAGACGACCGAGGCGCTACGAGCCGAGATTGCCCTCCTCGAGCGGAAGAAGATCATCACCGAGGAGCAGATCGCGATCCGGCGGGCCGAGATTGCCCGCCGGGAGCGCGAGGGTCGTCCCTAGCGGCGAGCCGCGCTCACTCCGCGGTCGCGGCGAACCAGGCCTCGGCGATGGCGTCGAGTGCCTCCTGGCTCGTGGTCTCGCCTTCGGGTACGCCGTTGGCGGAGCCGAAGGTGTAGACGATGCGCCCGACGGGGACGCCCTTCACGAGCACCGTGAAGTTGTCCTGACCGAGCTCCTGGATCGTGTACGTCGTGCTTTCGATGGTGACCGACTTGTTCGGGACGTCGGCGATGGCGGCAGGGGTCGTCATGGGCCGGTACCTACCACGGATCCTGGTCCACTCCCGAGGGCGGCGACCACCCGCGTCGCGGCTTCGCGCCCTGCCTGGACGTACTGCTGCCGGAGCGCGAGCGATGTGAACCCGGAGAACCCGTCGCCCGGCAGCGCGGCGTCGGGACGGATCTCGACGATCTGCACGGGTCGCCTTCCCGTCCAGCCGAGCGCCTCGAGAAGGGCCGCACGCTCTCCGGGGTCTGTGACGATCGACGGCAATCGAGCGAGCACTCGGTTGACCCGCGCGACATGGCGCAGATCCCGGACGAGGCGCTCCTCGACCAGGATGTCGAACACGTGCGAAGCGAGGGCCAGGCCGCGCAGATCCGGCGGCTCGGTGCGCACGCGAGGCGACGGGACGAGCACGAATACGCGCGTGACCTCGGGCGCGCCGATGAGAGCGTGGCCGAGCGGCGTGTCGTCGACGAGGCCGCCGTCGAGGCCCCGGACGGTGCGGCCACCGACTTCGATGGGGACCGGTGCATAGGCTCCGGGCAGGGCCGCCGACGCGGCCGCCGCCACGAAGACGCGCTCCAGCGCTTCGGGGGTGTCGAGATCCGGTCCCGTGAGGTCGACGACGTGCTCGAAGGTCGTCGCCACCGCGCCGTCGTCGGTGGAGATCGGCTCGCCGTCCGCGTTGGTGACGACCAGGCGTAGCTCGATGGGATGGACGCCCGGGGCCGGCCGGACGTGCCTGCGCAAGAGGGCGAGCACCTTGTTGTCGGTCGACAGGCCGAGCCCACCGAGCAGATCACGGAGGCTGAAGTCGAATGCCCCTCCGAGCGTGGCGTCGTCCAGCCAGACCTGCGCGAGCCGCTGCCCGGCAAACGCCTCGGTCCCGCTGCGGATCGCGGCGGCGTAGAAGACGGCGTTGAGCGCGCCGGAGCTCGCCCCCACGATGCGGGTGACATCGAGGCCGACACGGGCCCTGGTCTCCGGGTCGGACAGGACGGAGAGGGCCCCCGCCGTGAACGCACCCTTGGCGACACCACCGGCGAGGACCAACGCATCGGACATGGGACCGATCTACCTCGTCCCGCAGGCCGTCAGCTTGCGAACTGGCGCAGCTCGGCTACTTCTCAGGCTCTACCACCCGGGGGTACCCATGACGACGCGCCCGCTCTTCGGCCTGCTTTCGTGCTTCATGCTCGCAGCCTGCTCCTCCTCCGGAGCGTCTCCCGCGCAGGGAGGTGGCACCGACTCGGGCTCGCCGGCCGCGGACGACGGCGGAACCGATGACGGGTCTTCCAGCCTGCTCGCGCCGCCCGCAGCGGGCCAGGGCATCCAGTACACGATGCAGACGACGATCGCGGCCAGCACCGAGGACGAACGGTGCAAGTTCGTGCAGACGACCGAGGACATGTGGGTCAACCACGAGGACGTCCGCTACACGCCGGGCAGCCACCACTTCATCCTGTGGAACACTCCCTACACGTCGATCCCGACGACGAACAACCAGGGCGAGACGGTGGACACCACGCAGGTCTTCGACTGCGTCGGCGGCCCGGCGGCAGCGTGGAACACCTCCCAGCTGGTCGGCGGAGCCCAGGCAGCGGATGCGCCGCCCGCGCTGAGCGATCTCCCCGCCACCGTGGCATTGCACATTCCGTCCGGCTCGGTGCTGGTCATGGACCTCCACGTCCTCAACGTCTCGATGGCCCCGCTCGACCCCGTCGTGCTCATCAACCTCGACACGATCCCCAAGAGCCAGGTCACTCAAGAAGCGGGCATGTTCTTCTTCTACAACCCGTTCATCGTCGTGCCCCCGAACGCCTCGGCGAAGGCCCACATGAGCTGCCCTGTGACGAGCGACGTCACGCTGGCCACGGTGCAGACGCACATGCACAAGTGGGGGCTCGGCGGGGTGGTGAACCTGGAGGACAGCACCGGAGCGCAGGTGCAGCAGCTCTACACGAGCACCGTCTGGACGGACCCGCCCGTGACGCAGTGGCCGTCGCCGGGCATGGCCCTCACCGCCGGTCAGCAGATCGACTACGAGTGCAACTACGAGAACACCGGGACCACGGAGGTCATCCAGGGGCTGTCCGCGGCGACGAACGAGATGTGCGTCCTCCTCGGTGCCTACTATCCGCGCGACACGAAGTTCGAGAGCTGCAGCACCACCGGGAACTTCAACGACGAGAGCAGCGCCGCGACCTACATCGGCTCGGGCACGACGTCCTGCTCCGACTCGCTGACGTGCCTCGGCAGCGCGACCACGGACGCCTCGTTCTTCAGCTGCATGGTCGACAGCTGCCCGGGAGCCGCCGTTCCGTTGACCGCGGCGCTCGCGTGCTTCAACGCGAACAGCAACAACGCCCAGACGGCGTGCGCGACCCAGGCCGCCCAGTGCATCGAGGCGACCTGCAACTAGCGGAGCCGCTCACCCCACAGCTCGCACCCTGGTCGAACATGGTGCGATCCCGACCATCGCAGCGCACAATCACGGGATGAGGATGAAGACGCTGCTGCGCGCCTCGCTCTGCATCGTGATCGCGGCCGGCGGGGCCGTTGCTGGCTGCGGGGGTGACTCCGGCAACAAGGGCGCCCCCGTCGACGCGGGCGGCGCGGATGGCAGTGGCAGCGGAGGATCCGGCGGCGGTTCGGGGGGAAGCTCGGGTTCTGGCTCGGGCTCTGGCTCCGGTTCGAGCTCCGGTTCGAGCTCCGGCTCGAGCTCGGGTTCGAGCAGCGGGAGTTCGTCCGGCGGCGTCTCGGAGGGCGGCACCACGGCGGATGCCGGCAACCCCGGTGGCGCGTGCACCGCCGGCATTCCGACGCAGGGGCAACCCGTCGACACCTCCAAGCCGACGACCGTGGTGGGGACGGGGACTGCCGCGAGCTGCACGTTCAGTGAGCTCGAGGCGGCTGTCACGCTGGGCGGCATCATCACCTTCGATTGCGGCACCGCACCCGTCGTGATCGCGGTCCCATCGACCCTGAACGTGCCGATCGACAAGAACACCGTCATCGATGGGGGCAAGACGATCACGCTCGACGGCGGCAACGCGGTGCAGATCATGAGCTTCAACAGCCCGAACTTTCAGGCCAACGAGAACGGCCTGACGCTCCAGCACATCTCCCTCGTCAACGGGAAGATGACGCCCACGCAGGCCATCCCCAAGGCTCCCGCGCCGTGCTCGCAGGGGTGGGACGACGGAGAAGGCGGCGCCCTCTACATGCGCGACGGCAACCTCACGGTCATCGACGCCGTCTTCACGAACAATCAGGCAGCGCTGCTCGGGCCCGATACGGGCGGAGGGGCGATCTACATGCTGGGAAGCAAGCACGGGGCGCTCATCGTCGGCAGCACCTTCACCAACAACACGGCGAGCAACGCCGGCGCGGTGGGAGGTCTTTTCGCGGAGCTCGACGTCTACAACAGCCTCTTTACCGGCAACAAGGCGGCCGGGAACGGCGCCAACAACAACGACCCGTCCACGTGCTCGGCGATGAACAACGGCCAGAACGAAGTGGGCTCGGGTGGCAACGGCGGCGCGCTCTACAGCGACGGGAACTCCGTGAACGTGGTGCTCTGCGGAGACGCCATCAACGACAACGCCGCAGGCGTCAACGCGTTCGGGGGTGGCCTCTTCTTCACGAGCGACAACATGGCGGGGACGCTCACCATCACCGATACGACGATGATGGGGAATACCGGAGGCTCGTGGACGAACGCCACGACGGGCGTCATGAACGTCGGTACCGCTGTCGGCGTCAACGCCAAGAGCATCACGGTGACGAACTCGATGCTCCAGGGGTACCCGTGAGATGGCCGCTGGCGCTGTCGCTGTCGGTGTCTGTCCTCCCGCTGGCGTGCGCCGGGGCATCGGTGGCTCCGGCGGCGAGCGGCGATGCACCTCCAGTGACGCCGGTCACGCCGGTCACGTCGGCCACCGCGGCTCCAGCGCCGGTCACGTCGGCGTCCGTGGCTCCTCCGTCGCTCGCAAGCTGTCCTGACAACGGCGTCCGGGACACCCGCGGCAACTGCATCGCGGCCGTCTGTCCCCCCGACCAGAAGCTCGCCAGCGATGGCAACTGCAAGGCCCCCGCGCCCTGCCTGGACGGCGAGGAGATGATGGGCGCGTGCATCTGCCCTCACGGAAAGAGCGTCGACGACACGGGCCACTGCGTCTTCGCGCGGTGCCCCGAAGGCACGGGTGGAACGGTCTTTCGTAACGACGCCACCGGCGAGTGTATGGAGTGCCGCCGCGGCACGGTCCCCTGCGGCGACCACTGCTGCCCGGGTGTGGCGAGACCGGCGCACTGAGAGCCGACTACGAGGGCCGACGGCCGTGAGCCCTCACTGGCAGTACCCGGCCGGGTAGGTCCCCTCGACGATGAACGTGACGCACGTGCGCGGCGTGCAGTCGGAGTTGACCGCTCGATGCCGCCATCGCCAAGGCGCAAGTTCGATAGGACGACCACCACGTCAGAACCACGGCATCACGAACGCCGAGTTCGTCCGCCGTGATGCGATGCATGCGGACGCCTCCAATCGGATCCGTCAGGCGTCGAGATGCTGCTCGATGGGTCGCGGGACCCAGATGGTCGCCGTGGTGCCGACACCGCGGGCCGACTCGAAGCGGAGCACGCCTCCGTGCGCTTCAACGACTGCCTGCGCGAGCGCGACGCCGCGGCCTGGGCCCTCTGGTTCAGCCGTGTGCGGCGGATGACCGAGTTCCGCCAGACCTCGCTCGCTCTTTCCGCCGCCCGTGTCCTGCACCTGCCAGACTACATCTCCTTCGCCGACGTCGCGCACCTTGGACTCCCCTTCTCGTCGTACGACGGCCGCAATCTATGCGTCGGCCGAGGAGAGCACATCGGAGAGGGGGCTGTCCTCACGCTGAGACCGCTTCGGCGGCGTGGCTCCTTCCTCCCGTCGAGCAGGATAGCCATGCCCGGGGTACGGGTGCAGTATGGAGACGTGAGGTCGCCCTTTCACGTCCACCTCGTCGCCCCCTCGAACGAGGATTCGACGTACATCAAGCCGCTGTGGGCCGCGACGCTCGCCGCGCACACGCCGGACGACGTGGAGCTGACGTTCCGCGACGATGGGCTCGACCCGATCGATCTCGCGAAGGAGAGCGACGCGCCCGATCTGGTGGGGATCAGCGTCAACTCGAAGACCGCGGCGCGTGCGTACGCCATCGCCGATGCCTACCGCGCCCGGGGGAGCCTCGTGGTGCTCGGCGGGATCCACGTCACGGCGCTTCCGGACGAAGCGGCCCTTCACGCCCACGCGGTCGTGAAGGGTGAGGCCGAATGGATCTGGCAGGACGTCGTGCGCGACGCCCGAGCCGGCAAGCTCGGACGCACGCGCAACCTGCTCCGGCGCGCGATCTACGAGCACGATGACTACCAGCCGCTCGTCGGTCTTCCTCAGCCGAGGCGCGATCTCATCAAGTCCATCCGCTACGTCCCCTTCGACGTCGTCCAGACCACGCGCGGCTGTCCGTTCCCGTGCGAGTTCTGCAGCGTCTCGACCTACAACGGGACGAAGTTCCGCTTCCGTCCGGTGGCGGAGGTGATCTCCGAGCTCGAGACGTGCGGCCCGCGCATCCTCTTCGGTGACGACAATGTCATGATTCACACGAAATACAGCCACGAGCTCTTCGAGGCGATGGTGCCGCTCGGCAAACACTGGGTCGGGCAGGCCTCGCTCGCAGCGCTGCATCGCGTCGACAACGTCGCCGTGATGGCGCGCTCCGGGTGCCGCGCGCTCCTGATCGGGTTCGAGTCCGTCACCGACGATGCCGTGCGGGGCGCCGGCAAGAAGCAGAACAAGCCGCACAAGTACGGCGAGGTCGTGCGCTGCCTGTCCGACCACGGGATCGGCGTCTGGGGGAGCTTCATCTTCGGTCTCGACGACGACTCGCCGGACTCCTTCCAGCGCACGGTCGACTTCTGCATCGAGGCCAAGATCACGATGGCAGTCTTCGCGCTGCTCACCCCCTACCCCGGCACGGCCCTGTACAAGCGCCTGAAGGCCGAGGGCCGCCTCACGAAGGACGCCTGGTGGCTGAGCAGCGACCACGACACGGACTCGCCCTTCTATCGCCCGGCGACGATGTCGCGCGAGGCCCTGCGTGCCGGCTGGGTGCGGGCCTGGCGGTCGATGTACTCGATGTCCTCGATCCGAAAGCGGTACGACTTCGGCCTGAGACACTCGTGGATCCAGAACGTGGCCTACTGGCCGCTCAATCTGCTGATGCACGAGCTGGCGGAGAAGAAGATCGCCGGCGGCGACCGCGCCTGGCGCAAGCACCGCGCTCTCGACATCCCGCTGGGGCTCTGAGACTCCGCAGCAAACGTCTTGATCACCTCCCGTCCGGGGGGGAAGAGAGCCCGCGCTTCTGCATCGAGGCCGGCGTTCGCATAGACTCGCGGGGTGAAGCGAGGTCTTCGCCATTCCATGGTGACCTGTGCGCGTTCCGCGTCGATTGGCGTCGTCCTGGCGATCGTGCTCGCCGGCGCCTCGGCGCACGGCCAGGGCAACTATCGGTCGGCGGCCCTCGGCGGCCGATCGGCGCTGATGGGCGATACCGGTGTGGCGCTCGGCGCGGACAGCGCCTCGCCCTTCCTCAACCCCGCGACCATCATCGCCCAGGAGCGGCCGACGCTCGCGCTCTCGATCAACTTCGTGGGTCGCGTCGTGCACGTGCCCGACTGGTACGTCCCCGGCGCGGTCGCCACGGGAACGTACGGCAACATTCCGCGAAGTGGGGACGGCATCACGCGTTTCTCCGGCAGCGCCATTCCGTCCACGTTGTGCTTCTTCCAGCCGCTCCGACGTATGGGAGCGCCGGGAGAGGACAAAGGGCGAGCTGGCATGCAGGATCTGGCGGTCTGCTTCGGGACGACCGAGCTCGATCAATTCGAATGGATTGGTCAGGGCTACCAGGCCGCCACGGTCGATCGCTCGCTCACCCAATCCAGCTCGGTGCGCAATTCGTGGCAGCGCCTGGTGCTCTCGCCGACGTACGCCGTCTACGCGACCGACGCGCTCGCGGTCGGCGTCTCGATCCAGGGGAGCGTCACCAACTACAGCGCGTTCGAGGGCGTGGGCGGGACGACGAGCGGAGGCGCTCAGCCGTCCACGTCGAACGGGTTCGAGTCCGGCGCGGACGGCTCCGACCTCGGGCTGAGCGCGCTCGTCGGTGCCATCTACACGATCGACCGCGTCACGTTCGGCGCGACCGTGCAGTCTCCCGACGTCTCGGTCTACGGGCGCGGCAGCATCAGCAATTCCAGCCAGTTCGCCGGCGCGTCGACCTCCATGAGCACGTACTTCGGCCGAGGCGAGTTTCATGCGCGCGAGCCTGCGCGGTTCGCGCTCGGGATCGGCTACCGATGGCCGGTGGGGAGCGTCGAGCTCGACGGGCAGCTCGCGCTCGCCGACCCCCATGGCCTCGAGCTCGACACGTACGGCACGCAGATCGCCACACTGGGGGCTTCCGGCACGTCCGCATCGCTCCTGCTCACAACCCGCTACCGACCGACGTTCAACGCGAGCCTCGGCGGCGAGCTCTTTCTCTCGCGCTCGATGAGCCTGCTGGGCGGGTTCGGGACGGATCTGTCGGCTGTCGACACGCCCACCGCGACCAGCGTGGCGTCGAGCCAGATCGATCGGTTGCTGCTGTCGTTCGGCGTCGGCACCCATGGCGAAGCCGGGTCGCTGTTGATCGGCGGGCAGGCCTACTACGGTTTCGGCAAGATGCTCGCCCCGAACGTGTACGCCGTGGAACCCACGCCCGTCGCCACGCCGGCGCAGACCTACGGCATGCTGCTCGTCCTCGCGGGAACGACCAACACCAAGACCATCCGGAGCGCCGTCGACGCCCTGCGGAAGGCCGTGACGCCGACACCCGCGGAGGCGAGGTAGCGGCAGGATGTCGGCTGTCCGGGAGGGCGCCCGGGCAGCCGAACTCGGTGAGCCGCTATTTTTTGATGGCCTCCTTGACGGCGTGCTTGACCTCCTCCACGGCCCCTTTCGCGTTGCCCTTGGCCTCGTCGAGCTTTCCCGCGTTCTCGAGCTTCTTGTCGCCCGTCGCTGCGCCGGCGGCCTGCTTGATCTTGCCTTTGACCTTGTCGATGATTTCGCCCATGGGTCTTCTCACTGGTGAGGGTCCGGGATCACCCGAGCCAATCGGTCGAGCGTCCTTCGATCGGAGCGCCCTGCAAGTACGCGACCGCTGACGATGCCCCACCCACCGGCCTGCAGCGTCTGCGCCTGCCGGTAGTCGCCGCCAACCCGGAGCGGCGCGCCGCTGCCGCCCGGGCGCCAGTTCATGCGGCCTCCCGCAACCGGGCGATCGCCGGGGGGACCGACACGATGACGTGCAGTGGCTGCATCCCGGGCCACAGGTGGCGGCCCGGCGCGGCCCGAAGGGCTATGACGACTGCGATGGCTCCAGCAAGCATCGCGGCACCTGCGCGCGCTGCGACTCGATGCGCAACATGGACGCAGGCCCTGCATGGGCGCGCAGACCGTGCGGGTTCCCTCTAGGACAAGAGCGTGAAGCGCTTGTCGACCGCTGTGCCGATAGTGGGGGAGATCATGTGCGGAACGGTGCTTGCTCCTAGGCAGGCCATGCTGATGATCATCCTGCTCGTCGTTCTCGTGCTCGCTGTCGTGGGCGCCGTCCCTGCCTGGCCGCACAGTCGCAGCTGGGGTTACTACCCGAGCAGCGGCCTGGGCCTGGTGCTCGTGGTGTTGCTCATCCTGTATCTTCTCGGGTACTTGCGTTTCTGAACAAAGGTCCCCGCTAGCATGTCACTTCAAGAGTCTCTTGCGGAGCAACTGCAGCTCCCGCCGACGTCTCGCGCTGGACTTGGGGTAAGCCATTCGTAGCCGGTTGAACACGTCGACGACGATCCCGGAGATGATCAGCCGGGCGTTCTCCTTGTCGTCGGCGGGAACCACATACCAGGGCGCGACTTTCGTGCTCGTTGCACTCAGGCACGCCTCGTACGCCTTCACGTAGTCCTTCCAGAACTCTCTCTCTTCGACGTCAGCCACGCTGAACTTCCAGTTCTTGTCTGGCTCATCGATGCGTTCGAGGAAGCGCCTTCGCTGCTCTTCCTTCGAAAGATGAAGAAAGAACTTGATGATTCGCGTTCCGTTACGGTGCAGATGCGTCTCCAGGTCTACGATGGACCGATACCTCCCCCGCCAGACGGTGTCCTCGTCGAGCAGTTCGTCCGGCAGGCCTTCGGTGAGAAGGATCTCCGGATGCACGCGGACGATCAGCACTTCCTCGTAGTAGGAACGGTTGAAGATACCGATGCGGCCCCGCTCGGGCAGAGACTGCGTAGTCCGCCACAGAAAGTCGTGATCCAGCTCTTTGGCACTGGGGTGTTTGAAGCTGAACACCTGGCAGCCTTGCGGATTGATGCCCGACATCACGTGCCGGATGGCGCCGTCCTTCCCGGCCGCGTCCATGGCCTGAAAGATCAGCAGCACCGCGTAACGGTTGGACGCAAAGAGAAGACGCTGCAACGAACTCAGTTCCTCCACCTGCTGTTGGAGGATTCCGTCGTACTCCTCCTTCGACTTGTAGACGGGCTTCACGAGTGTCGGCCACTTCTTGAGCTCGACCTTCTTCCCCGGGGGCACACGGAAAGTACCGAAATCGACCTTGTTTTTCATGATCGCACCACGACGATGATCTACTTCTGGCAGCCGCCCGATAGGCACGCCGCCTGCGTGAAGCAGGCTACAGACTGACTGGCGCATCCGCTGTTGCAGTGGGTGTCCGCCTGGAGCGCACTGGGCCTGGCACATGCCGCGAGCAGGCCAGTGACAGCCCGCGTCGCTAGCTTGCCAACGTGGCGGGCACGCCTGCTGGAACTCTGCGAGCTCTCCTCTCGTCAGTGAGGCTGGCCGGGCGCGGTGGGCTGCTTCTCGGTTGCGACTGGCCCCGAGCCGTTGGTCGCGGCCTTCTTGCCCGGGAGGTCCTCGAAGGCCTTCATGATGCGCTCGCGGATTCTCTTGCCCTGCGTCGGTGCAAGGAGGAAGGCGATGGCGCCTGCGGTGGCAGCACCCGCGACGAACCACAGAATCGGCCGCAGGGCGCTCTCACGGCGTTGCAGCCCGAGATGATCCAGCACGGAGTCAACGCCGCGCACCTCGGCAGCGCGGATCCCGTTCATGAATCGGAGCGCTTGAGCGCCCAGCTCGATGAGCGAGGCTCGGGTACTGGCGGCAGTGTGCTTCACCTGATGGGTGGCGCGCTCGGCGGTATCGACGACGGAGCTCATGGTATTTGTCCTTTCAATGCCGTACGTAGCGGTCGATGTAGCCCGTCGGCCGCGTCAACAGGTGCGCGATGAACACGAGGACGATGCCGCCGACGATCGACCAGACGATCGGGAACGGCTGCCCGCCGATGGCCACGACGAGGAGCGGTGGCAGGTGGAGCAGGCGCGCGAGCCAGGTGCCGATGAAGGCGCCTACGAAGCCCAGGACCACGGAGATGATGAACCCGCGGCCCGTGCCGCCCGCGAGCGCACGCGCGATGGCGCCACACACGCCGGCGATGACGAGGTAGACGATTAGCTCGAGAAGGTTCATGGCGTTCTCCTGTACGACGATCTGCAAGGGCGGTGCCGGAGAGCCGCGCACGACAGATGAGGCATGGCTCCTGCTTGACCCATGCCGCATGGAGCTCAGAGTCCCGATGGCCGCACTGCTCCTTGTCGCAGCCGCGCCCGGATGCGTGCCATCTAGCGTCATGGGACCGCTTCAGCGCGAACAGGACGACCGGGATAGGCTCATCGTCCGCGCGAGCAGGGCGGGGATCTCCGACGACATCGTCGGTACGCTCGCTCCCCCGCTGACGCCGGACGAAGAACGAGCCACCAAGGCGCAGAACGGCTCCTGCCGGTCGTATTACCTGTGGAAGAACGGCCTGACGTGGACGGGCAGCACACTCGTGGCGGTGGCCGCCGGATTCACCATCGGTGCCGCATACGCGACCCACAACAACGACTCGAACGCCACCGTCGCATACGGGGTCAGCGCTGGCTCGCTCGCCGCGCTCGGGAGCCTCCTCGTGGCCGTCGGTGGGGTCGTCCAGCAAGGCTTCACCGACCGCGGATGCTGGGTGAAGTGACGAATCCGTTGCAGCTCACTGCGAAAAGATCAGCGCGCTGTACGGGCCGACGGATACCGCGGCATGCCAGGGCCGGCCATCGCAGGGACCCGGCTCCGCGACGACGTCCGTGCTCGGATGGTCCTGGAAGTCGTCGTTGTAGCCACGCCAGTCGCGTCGTTCTGGTCGTTGAACGTGCCCACGTGAAGCTCGTAGATGACGAGCGCGTTCCACGACGCAAGGTGGAAGTCGTCCCCCTGCCAGTCGAAGGTCGGGTCGTGGACGATGGCGTTGCGGGTGGAGCTCGTCACCTCGCGGGCGTACGGATCGATCCGCACGAGCTCGCGATCGGGCGTGGACAGGAGGAACCGGTACTGATCGCCGGTATGCGCGTGGGCCAGGTCGGCGTACCCGCAGCCGTGCCTTCCGACTGCATCGGATCCCTGGTGCCGTCCAAGTCGTTGAACGAACCGACGACGGACACTCGCTGCGCGTGGGGCGCCCACACGCGGAAGGCCACCCCCTGCGCATGTGGAATCGATCCCATGCCCCGGCTCTTGGGTTTGTCGCTCACGGTCTTGCGCGACGACGTCAGGCGATTCGACGGCCCGCGATCACGCGAAGGAGGACCGCGATGACAGCGAGCGCGAGGAGTACGTGGATGAACCCGCCGAGAGTGAAGTGGAGCGCGAAGCCGAGCATCCACATCACTACGAGCACGATGGCGACGACCCACAGGAGGTTCATCATGGACTCATCCTCCCTTCTGTCCTTCAGCCCTGTTGCATCCGTCGGCCTTGTCGCCGCTCGTGTCCGTCAGCTCCTGGCCACGATGCTGTGCGGTGCCGGCCGCCTCCTTTGCGCTGTTGGTCACCTTCTGCGCCGCCTCCCGCGCTGCGTGAACCGCCTTGACCGCGATCTCCTCGACGGAGTGGCCCGCCTTCGCGGCGGTCTCCTGGAGTCGGTGCCCGCCCTTCTTGGCCTTTCTCGCGAGGTCGTCAATCTTCGAGTCGATCTTCTTGGTGTCCATGGTTCGCTCTCCTTCCGGGACGCACTGAAGAGCACCTAGGCACGACCTGTACCGGCCCCGCCCCGCAGCCACGCGGCGCGTTCCCCGGAAGTACGGCGCACGGTTTGCGCATCGGTGCATCTCTGGCGCGAAACGGAGGAACGCCGACCGCCACGGCGCTCAATGACGCCGAGCGGAGCGAGGTAGGGGCGAAGCGGCATAGCTCATGCTTCGGTCGCGCCCTCATGAAGATCAGTCGAACAGTTTGGGCGCTTCCCATCACGATCACCGGACTCATGCTCGCGTGTGGCGGCGCAAACCAGGGACCGGCGGTGACCGGCACTCCGGAGAGCCCCGGCGTCACCGCCCCCCAGAAGGGCGCCGACCTGGCCATCGTCGATCGGCTGGCGGAGGCGCGCTGCGACCAGGAGCAAGGGTGCAACAACATCGGTCCCGGCGCGAAGTTCGCGTCGCGCAGCGTGTGCACGGAGCAGATTCACGGAAGCATCGCGAATGACCTCAATGCGTACAACTGCCCGCGTGGCCTGAACAGGGAGGGCGTCGATCGCTGCATGGCGGCGATCAAGAGCGAAGAGTGCAGCCATCCCTTCGACACCCTGACCCGCTACGACAAGTGCCGCACCGGCGCGCTCTGTATGAACTAGGCCATGAGCAAGGTTCCGATTGCCGGTGTCGCTCTCGCCGCCACGCTCGCCCTGGTCGGGTGCCTGACCTCAAGTGCCGGCGCTGGAGATGGGGACAAAGACGGCGGCCCTGCGTGCGTACTCAATGGTGACTCGTACGTATGCCCCGGGGGCATGGAGCCCGCTTGCTCCTCGGCCGCCGGCGATCCCTGCGACTACAGCGTCCCTTACTGCCTGAGCTGCGACGACGGCGGAGGAGTTGGCTGCTCCTGTCAGGAGGCCGGCGCGCAGGATAGTGGATTGTGGGTGTGCCTCGACAATGGAGTCGTCTGCCGATGATCACCTCGAGTTCTGCAAATTGTGAACACATGCGGGCAACGCGCGAGAGCTCGCGACCATTCGCCTTCACCCGGAGTCTGCGCCTGGGCGTTGCGGCGCTCCTGTCCGCGTCCCTCGGGCTGGTTTCGAGCGAGGCCAGTGCATACACGATCAAGAATGAGCTCACCGACGGCTGCCACGAGAAGATCACGACGGACGCGCTGCGGGCGATACGCGCCGAGCTCTCGACGGCGCCGCCTCTGCCCGCGTCGGAGAACGACCAGGCGCTCATCAACGACCTGCAGTTCACGCCGCCGTCGGACATGGGCGACCTCGGGGGAGCCACGCTCCTGGCGGCCGTGCGCGACAACGACCTGAAGGGGCGCAGCTCCGACGACCTCGCGCAGCTCGCGGCCGTTCACGGCAACCCCGATGCGCAGGAGGAGCACTGCCTGCGGTCGATGTCCGAGGACGAGCCCACGGGCTCCGCCCGGGCCGTCGCGGACTGTCGCGCCTTCGTCCGGGGCAAGATCCAGGAGGCGCTCGGGGGCCTCGACGCCGCCGGGATGCCGGACCCCACGAACCTGACGACGTTGACCGTGTACCTGTCGCTCCGCGGTCAGGTAGAGGCCCCGCTGCCGACCTACTACGTGAACATGGGGCAGGCCATCCACGCCATCGAGGACAGCTTCACCCATACCTACCGGAGCCCGGACGAGACGCAGATCACCGTGGTCCTCAACTGGATCGACAAGGTCGGAGGGGACCTCGTGGAATCGCGCGACGGTCCCGCGCACGACGCGCAGCTGGACCGCTGCGACGACCCGGATGCCCTGAGGGCCAGCCGGCGGGAGCTGGCGACGCTCGCGGCAACGGGCGTGCTGCACGCCACGCTGGATCCGCAGTTGACGCCGGACCAGAAGATGACGGCCGTCGACGCGGTGCTGGACACGTACATGAGCTACCTGCCGGGCTGCACCTACGACAACGGCTGGTGCGATGCGCCCGAGCGCGCTTATGCCGATCCCACGGGATGCGGCTGCAACATGGGTCCACTTCCGGGAGGCATGGGCGCGATGCTCGCCGCGGGTGGCGTCGTGCTGCTTGCTCTCTCTCGCCGCGCTCGAAGGCGCGCGGGAACCAAAGCCGCGACGGGCGCGCTGGTCCTCATCGGGGCGTTCACTCCCGGGAACGCCCGTGCCCAGTCGACCACGACCACCAACACGACGCTGTCCCCGGCGACCCCGGAGAACGCGGCGACCACCGAGAAGGTCGTCAAGACGCCCGCGACGACGACGACGACAGTGACGACCCCCACCGTGCCCAGCGAGCACGCGCCGCCGCCGCCGACGGTCGTTCCGGTGCCGGAGCCCGGCCCGCGCGATCCCAACGCGATGGCCTGGGGTGCCCATCTCGGGGGCTCGGCATCCGTCGACCACCCGGCAGTGGCCGGGGCGCTCGGTCTTCGCCTGAAGGCGAGCAGGTCGTGGTCCTTCGGCCTCGACGGAGAATGGAACCCGTGGCTCGCCTTCAACAGCTCCACGGTTCACGCGGGCGCCGTCAACGTCTATGGCACGGCCATCGTCCGCCTTCCGCTAGCCTACGAGAACTTCAACCTGAGAAGCGCAGTGAGCCTGGGTACCTCGTACCTGGTCAGCAATCTCTACGGCGCCCCCCGCGGAAGCTATGGCCTCTTCGCGGGCGTGAGCTTCCTCGGTGTCGAGTGGAAGGTGTCGCGAGCGGTCCTTCTCGTCGTCGACCCCTTGGGCTACGACGTCCCGGTTCCACAGCTCAAGGGTGTGCCCCTCCTCTACGGACAGTATCGATTCTCGATTGGCCTCGAGTTCTACCTGGGATGAGCGGCTGCCTCGGAGATCCGCCGCAGGTCGGCGAGGATCTCAAGCGGTGATCGCGGTGAGCCCATCGGACGCGTTCTCGACAGCCCGCCTGGACTGAGACCTTCCCTGCGGTCTACGCCAAGAACCAGCATCTCCCGCTCGCAGACGCGAGGCGCACGGTGGTCCTCCCCGAGCAACGGCGGGTGCGGCTACCGCTCGTCGGAGCAGAGTAGACGGGCGCATTCCCTTCGCAAGCCCCGCAGTCCTTGCGCAGGGTTGGCCAATGAGCACTCACTCGTGGAACGGAAACCTTCTCTCCGCGCCTCGAACGACGTCGATCGGCTCGTGGACTAGACGGGGTGGCGCCGGTGGCCCGTCCGCGCCGAGAAGACAGGCGCGATGGGCGCGCCAGCAGGCCGCGGCGCCCGAGCGGCGAGGAAGGGAGCGGCGGCGGCTGCGTGGTGATGGCCAAGCGACTGCGCACGAGCAGTAGGCGGACCGCGCTCCGGCAGGGAGAGTGGGCTCGGGCACGTCTGATATTACCAGACGGCACAGCTCGTGCGTGTGGGCGCGAAAATGCGCCTATCAAATTGGACCATCGGCATCGGGGTGGCGGTCGCGTCGTTGTCACTTGCGAGCTCGGGTAGAGCCGAGGAGGGGCAGGGCACCCATCGCTTCGGAAACCCCGGCTTCATCGTGAGCGCCGACCGGCTACTGCCGCTCATCAGCTACCAGTCGGTCAAGACTTCGGATGACGGCGCCTCGGAGACGCAGTCGCGCCTGTCGATCGCGCTGTTGAACAACGGCCCCTACGGGGTCTCCTCGACGTTGTTCACATCGTTCTACAACCTGCCGAGGCTCGGCTTCGACTGGGTGCCGGTGCAGAACCTCACCATCGGCGGCGCTGCGTGGCTCTACACGGACCTGTCGGCGAGCTTGAGCACGTCGCCCGCGAGCGGCCCGTCGACGAGCACCAACCAGCCGAAGGTCACCTATTGGGGCTTCGCCCCACGGATCGGCTACATCGTTCCGATGGGCGACAAGCTGTCGTTCTGGCCGCGCGCAGGAGTCGAGTACCTCAACGTGAGCTCGAGCGACGTGGGCAGCGGGTCCGGGTCGGTCACGCAGTTCGCGGTCAACGTCGAGGCGATGCTGGTCATCTCGCCGTGGAACCACTTCGGCTTCACGGTCGGCCCGACAGTCGACATCCCCATCAGTGGTGAGCAGACGACGACGTCCACCCCGACCGGGGGAGGAGCATCCACCTCGACGAGGGTCGACTCGGCCATGTTCCAGGTCGGTCTGTCGGCCGGCATGCTCGGCCACTTCTGAGGTCTGTGCATGAGTGCTGCCGAGCTGAACGAGCCCGCGACGGACCATGTCGAGCTCCGATCCGAGATCACGCGCCCCGTGACCGAGCCGAACGTCAAGAGTCGGGACCCCTGGACGATCGAGGACGACGAGCCTGGCCGCCGAGATCGGCGCGGCCAGCGAGCAGATGCGCCGCATGATCGGCGATCTCCTGGACTTCACGGCTATCGCGATGGGCGCGATCAAGCTGAGCGTCAAGCGTAGCGATGTGAGACACCGCTGATCGCCGAAACCGTTGCTCTGCTCGCGCCCAGGGCGGGAGCCGTCGGACCTTCGCTCTCGGCCGACACGCCGGACGAACAACTCCTCGCATGCCGTGAGCGCCGGCGTCGCAACCGTGACGCTCGACGGCACCCCGCTCGATTCGAATCGAATCGTCCTCGAGCCAAGCGCGGAGGGACCGCACGAAGTCCACGTACGGCTCGGCGCTTCGCGGGCCACCGCGCCACGCGTCATCCGACCGGCCAGTGAAGGATCGCTGTCGAGCAGCCGCCCATAGGGAGGGTGCCATCGGCACGGGCGGCGCGCGGCGGCCGCGTCTTACGGAAGTCGACGCACGCCCGCAGCTTTCGCCAGCGGAGCGAGCGGGGCAGCGCAAGGCGTACGCGACGCGCTCACGCGGCTCGTGGACATCGTCTTCGACCTGGAGCAATCGAAGGGCCACAGGTGGCTGGAGTCGGTCCCGCGCCTGCATCGAGCTGCACAGTCAGCGCGCCGGTGGAGGCTTCGTCGTTGTCGTTCGCTCGAGTGTGACCCCGTACTCGTGCAGCTTGTACTGGATCTTGCGGACGCTGATATCCAGCATCTGCGCGGCCTGTGTCGTACGACCTCCGCACGCCTCGAGCGTCGTGAGGATCGCCTGCCGCTCGACCTCCGCCAGGGTCGAGCCGGGAATTCGCACACCCCCGCGAGCGGATGCGCCGACTCCGGCTGGCAGGTGCTTGGCCGTCAGTTTGGGACTGTCGCAGAGCACGACCGCCCGCTCGATGATGTTCTCCAGCTCTCGCACGTTGCCGGGCCAGCGGTAGGCCGTGATCCGCTCGACGGCGTCCTCGTCGAATCCCTCGATCCGTTTGCCGTTCTCGTTCGCGAACTCTTGTAGAAAATGAGTCGCTAGCGGCAGGAGATCGATCGGCCGAGCGCGCAGAGGCGGCATCTCGATGTTGACGACGTTCAGGCGGTAGTAGAGGTCCTCGCGGAACTTGCCGGTGGCCGCTTCGGACGCGAGGTCACGGTTGGTGGCCGCGATGATGCGCACGTCGACCTTCACGGTCTCGTTGCCACCGACTCGCTCGAACGTCCTCTCCTGAAGGAACCGGAGAAGCTTGACCTGAATGGCCGGAGAGATGTCGCCGATCTCGTCCAGGAAGAGCGTGCCTCCGTCAGCCTGCTTGAAGCGACCCTCGCGGCGACCTGCCGCGCCCGTGAAAGCCCCCTTCTCGTGACCGAAGAGCTCACTCTCGAGGAGCGTCTCTGCGAGGGACGCGCAGTGAAGCTTCACGAACGGCGCTGCGGCGCGCGGGCTGTTCCCGTGGATGGCATGGGCGATGAGCTCCTTGCCCGTGCCGCTCTCTCCGGTGATCAGCACGCTCGCTTTGGTGGGCGCGACCTGCTCCACGACATCGAAGACCTCCTGCATCGCGGGGCTGGCACCCACGATGTTGTCGAAGTGGAGGCTATCCTTCAGGCGCGCCCGGAGCTCGGTCGCCTCGGTGCGCAGGCTGCGGCGATCGAGCGCTCGCCGGAGAACCAGTATGAGCTCGTCGACCTGGACGGGCTTCGCGAGGTAGTGCTCCGCGCCTTGCTGCATCGCACGGACGGCGGTCTCTACGTCCGCGAACGCCGTCATCAGCACGACGATTAGGTCGGGATCGACTGCTCGCGCCCGCCGGAGCAGCTCGATGCCGTCCATCCCGGGCATCTGAAGGTCCGTGACGAGGGCGTCCGGCGCCGACGACTCGACCCGGGCGAGCGCTGCCGTGCCGTCCTCGTAGAGGGTGACGTCGAACCCGTCGTCGCGTAACAGGCTTCCGAGCGCGTTTCGGGCGATGGCGTCGTCATCGACGACGACGACGCGCGGGGGCGTGTTGTTCGGCTTGGGATCGTGTTTCACGGGTTCCTCGAGCAACGCGCCTCAACGGGTTGGTGGGGGAGGGGATAGGTGAAGGTCGCGCCCCTTCCGGGCGCGCAGTCAGAACGCAGGAGGGTCGACCCGATCGAATGATCGGTCCGAGACGACACGGGCGAACTCGACGAGCGAATGGATGGCCTGCCGCCGCGCACCGGGCCGATGCTATGACAAGCGGGGCACTTGGCGGACACTGTTCATGGCGAGAAGCGCTCATTTCGGCGGCTCACGACTGATCTCTCCATCCACGGCATCGGTCCCGGCAGATGCCGGGGCTCGCGCCGGGCGAAAACATCTCGGCGATCCAAGCGGTGGCTTCGTGGATGGTGGGCATGTCCGGTACCCGACGATGACGCTCGGCGTGTCCCTCCTGTAGGGGCGCAGCGACGGTCACCGTTCGGTGTCACTCGGAGTGCTTGGGCGACGCCAAACCGGAGCCGGCGCCCGCTTGCAGCACGAAGTCAGTGCTCGACCTCGCCGCGC